>Ga0182030_10000943_pt1 | contig 57949 bp, 50 predicted proteins | sample 812S3MmetaG_FD_121299 | JGI IMG/M metagenome (GOLD analysis project Ga0182030, IMG submission 121299) | Permafrost microbial communities from Stordalen Mire, Sweden - 812S3M metaG (Illumina Assembly) | ecosystem: Environmental > Terrestrial > Soil > Wetlands > Permafrost | place: Sweden... | reverse complement strand
TGACTTACATGCGAGTTTATCAATACCAAAGGTACCCGCCCATATCGAAAAACTAATAATCGCTTTATGAGGCTAGAATATTTTTAAAGTGGTTCAAAAAATAGTTTTTCAACACAATCGGCCGTGAGTACTCAGTCGACCATCGCGAATACCTGTGTCAGCAATACCCAACGTCAACAGCCGTTCAGTATAACCAATTCATGCGCACATGAATCTCAACAGCACTCATCTTCCAATTGACTTAGTAGCTTCAAAGCCTCATTGTCCTCCCAAGTTTCAAACAACTCCCTAACTTGATTTATGTAAGAGTGAATCAGAAAGAGATCGTTAGGGATTTGAACGGAACCACCAGCGCGTTTCTTCGAAAAATATTCCCAAAACTCGTTACGGCGTTCTGGAATAGCCAGATGCCGGAATACATGTTCCATAATTCGGTGGGCATTGCCATCGCAGTCTATCCCTTTGAAACTAACGTAACGATCATTACTCTTCTTGCAATTACAACCATGTGACATTTTGCATGCCTTTCAATAATACTCTAGGGATGCGCCGAACAAGTACCTACATGAAGCAGGCTTTGATCTGACGAATCTGGTTTGTTAAATAAATAGTATTTATTCATCTGCGATTACGCATTTTGCTGCCTCATTTAGAGGTTTCTTCCATTTTCTTGCTACGCAGGACGCACCTGTCCTGTCAGCGGCAATCCCCACTTGTCCAGATTGATCAACGCCAGCATCGCAAATGCGCGGTTGGCATTCTTCATCAAGCCACGGTAGCGCACCTTGGCGAAACCAAAAATGTTCTTGAGTGGTCGAAATGGATGTTCAACCTTCGCACGCACCTGTGATTTCCTGCGGTTGGTTTCCTTGTCGGCATCCGTCAATGGTGTATTGCGGCTTGCGCGTTTGTTGGTAAAATCGCGTGCTTTTGGCGCAACCTGTTTGATTGCTTCTTTCTGTCCGGTATAGGCGCTGTCGCCATACAGCCGAGTCTCGTTGCCATGCAGCAGATTCGGTAACTCCTGACTATCATGGACATTGGCCGGCGTGACCGTTGCGCTATGAGCAAGACCCGTTTTGCTATCCACGCCGATATGCACCTTCATGCCAAAGTGCCACTGGTTGCCCTTCTTGGTTTGGTGCATCTCGGGGTCGCGTGCTTTGTCTGCATTCTTGGTAGAGCTCGGTGCAGCAATGATGGTGGCATCAACGATAGTGCCGCCTGACAGTTTCATGCCATTGGCAAGCAGTAACGCACCCACCTTGGTAAACATTGCCGCACCCAGATCATTCTGCTCAAGCAAGTGGCGAAAGTTCATCAGCGTCGTGGCATCCGGGATGCGCTCTTGACCCAAGTCAAATTCGCAAAAGTCCCGAAAGGCGGGCACATCGTACAGCGCGTCTTCGCAAGCCACATCGGATAAGTTGAACCAGTTGGCAATGAAGTACATCCGCAAGATGCGCTCCAATCCAACCGGTGGGCGTCCGTTCCCTGCCTTCGGGTAGAAAGGCTCGATTACTTTGACGAATTCCTCCCATGGCACCAATGTTTCCATGCGTGCGAGAAACTCCGCTTTGCGAGTTGGCTTCCGGTAAGTCTCGAATCCATTCGTCGATAGTGTCTGTTGTTTCATCTTCATTCTCTTGGCTATAGCTCTCTTGCTATTAACGCACTATGTTTCATTTCGTGGACTTATTCGGTGTTTCCCTAGCAATATATATCGCCGTTAAGTACGAGTCATCTGTAACCTATAGGACAGTTGATTAGAAAAGTTCAAATTTATCTTTCGAAATGCTAACAGCAAGAACGCAAGCTGCCGGTCGTGACCGTCCCTAGTGTAGTGTTGCATCCTGTTTGGAACTTAATAAGCTCTGTAGGAGCGGCTTTAGCCGCGATGCTAACGGTGAAATTCAGCATTCCCTTCGCGGCTAAAGCCGACTCCTACAAGGGATTTACTGATATTCACATTAAGTCTCGTCAACCATGCAACACTACACTAGATAGCCGAATTCTGTCAGTCTCGCAGCAATATTTGCTGGCGCTTGTACGACTGCTTTGTATGGCATTTTAAACAATCTCATTTCACCTTTTAAATGTCAATACGCTTTCAGGGGGCTTTGCTTTGATTTACGCCTAACTCCTGCGTTCCATCACGGCTGCAAAAAATCCGTCCGTGCCGTGTTGTTGGGGCAACAGTTGTAGATAGTCGCCCATTTCCAGGGGGATTTTTTGTTGGGCTAGCGCTTCGCTTGCGGGTAGTAGGGCAAAGTCGGCATGTTGCGCCAAAAATGCCTCGACGATGCCTTGGTTTTCTTCATGCAATAAACTGCAGGTCGCATAGACTAGGCGGCCACCGACTTTGAGCAGTTTGCTTGCCGATGCGAGAATCGAGGCTTGTTTTTGGGTAAGCTCTGCCACGCTTTGTTCGGACTGGCGAAATTTTAAATCGGGGTTGCGGCGCAGCGTGCCAAGCCCGCTACAGGGGGCATCTACCAGCACGCGGTCGATTTTGCCCGCGAGGCGCTTGATCTTGTTGTCGTTCTCGTGGGCGATGAGTTGAGGCTGCACATTGCTCAAGCCCGAGCGCGCCAAACGCGGTTTCAAATTAGCGAGGCGCTTTTCGGAAACATCCCACGCGTATAAGCGGCCTTGTGAATTCATTAGCGCGCCGAGCATGAGCGTTTTGCCGCCCGCGCCCGCACAAAAGTCCACTACCATATCATTGCGTTTTGGCGCGAGCAGCAGGCCCAACAATTGACTGCCTTCATCCTGAACCTCAAAGCGTCCTGTGAGGAAAAGCGGGCTTTTGTTCAGCGCGGGTTTGCCGGCAACACGGATGCCGTAGGGCGAGTAGGGTGTGGCCACGGCGCTAACGCCTTCGGCACTGAGACCTTGCACTATTTCATCGCGATTCGCCTTCAGGCTGTTAACGCGCAGATCAAGCGGGGCGGCTGCTTGCATTGATAATCCAAGCGCAAGAATTTCGTGATCGCCGCGCTGTGTGCGCAGTTTTTCGATTATCCAGTCGGGCAACTCAGCCTGTATCGACAGGGGGAGATCGTCGAGCTTGATGCCTTTTACTTGCCCCAGCCATTCAGCTTCGCCGGCTTTAAGCACAGGCGCAAGCTCACGCACATTGTATCCGTCAAAGCGTACCCAATAAGCAAGCGCCATGCGGCGCGGTGTTGTTTTATTGGCGGCACTGACAGGCGTGGTACAAGCGTGTGCTAAAAATAGCCGATGCCGCAATACGCCAAACACCGTTTCCGCGATGAGCGCACGTTCGTTTGAGCCGACACGTTCTGCTTGAAAGAAGTAACGCAGTGTCGTGTCCGCCGGATGCACCAATGGCAAAATGGTGCGCAGTGCTTGCATGACGAGATCGAGACGGTATTCGGTGATGAGCATGAGTAAACCTTGGGTGGAAAGCAGTTTGGAGTCGGTAGACGTTAGCCGTTGGTTGGGGTTTGATTTAACTAACGACTAATGTCTGACAACTGGTTTTAAGCTCCGCATTTTAACAGATGCTCAAGTTATCTCGTCGAGAAAACAGTTGAGAATAATTTATTTGGGTTTGTCCTAAGCCGGACAAGCCGGAACCAATTGCCCCCTTCTCCCGCAGGCGGGAGAAGGGGTGGGGATGAGGGGTGGTGAGATAAAAAGAAACTATTTCTACTCGACGCCCTTCACCTTAACCCTCTCCCGCCTGCGGGAGAGGGGATAGCTGAACTTTGTGGCTAAAGATTTATTTCATCGCCGCCGCTTTAACCAGGCCGCAGGCCAGCTTTGCCATGGAGTGATTGACGACACCATCCAAGGACGCATCGAAGTTGTAGCGAATTTCTGAAATAGCGGGGTCTGTGGCTGAAGGCGGGATAACGTAGCTGGCAAGCAATCTGATATAGGCGAGGATCTCACCATGCTCAAATATCCGGTAAATATCCAGCGTTTTGGTATTGATATCGCGCTGTGCAGAAGGTACGGAATAAAAGCCGGTGACGGGCGACGGGTCGAAAGCATACACCTTGGTGATTCTCGGGATGTCCGGTTTGTCCGGCAACGCATAAGCAAATTCTTGTGCCAGTCCTCCGCCCAATGAGTGCCCCACTGCAACCAGTTGCACCTTTCCGATTAATGAGCCGTTTTGCAAGCGTTTGCCGACTTCTGTAGCAAAATCTTTTGCCAGATTCTCGGCTGCGACGGTGTATTGATCTTCGTGCAGGGGTGTGAACCAGTGAAAATCAGCTCGCCATGTTTGCCATTTTCTCTGCACCGTTCCGCGAAAAACAATAGCGACTGTTTCTCCCGGAATGCCTTTTTGCCAGACCTCAAAAAATAGTTGTTGTTTGTCCGCATAATCTTCTAATGCCGGATCTTCTTCCGGGAAATCCGCCCAACGGAACCAGCCCGGCAGTGGTATAGGTTTGTCAGAATTGGCAACACATTCGGTGGTAACTTGTTCTGGTGGGATTGCCGCAAGCGAAAGCTGCGGGCTGCCGACGGGCCGTTCTTTGGTCCAGTGATCGCGGTAGGCATTTTCGCTCATGACCGCATATTCCCACTCTGACTTGGCGCGCTCCGAGGCGGGTTCGTCGCGATAAATTCTATTGCCCGGATCACGGACTTTGACGATGTCGGGACTTTGACTCATGTTGCTGCATCCCCCCAGAAGAGCAGCGAACAAAGCAAGCCCGATAAATACGAAGCAACGGGAGGATGAATCACGAACTGCATTCAGTGTCATCAATATTCACGTGTTGTCTATGACACCGGGAGATTATTCATCTGAAACACGAATTTCGGAAATGATCGCTTCTCCATCAACCTTGCCTTCGCGATTGAGGTGACGCACTTTGACGGGGAGCAGGCGGTATTCCTGGGCGAACCAAATTTCGAGGCCTTCTTCATTCGCATTGTGCAGCCTGCGGAAGTGAACCGTTTGCAATGTTCCTATCGCCGTTTCAATCTGTTCTTCAATGGTGATTTGAAAGCGGTAAGTTTCGAGTTTTTTTCCGGTGGCGATTTTTAACGAAATAACTTCATCCCGTTCGCGCATCGGCGGGAATTGATAGAGGGTACTTAAAATGTCCAGCGTCTGGGGAAGCAGGGCTGCTTCGGTATTGTTGGAAAAGTGTATCTTTTGATTAGTCCAATCAAACTCGGCGCTACTGGTATCTTTGCCGCCACTTTGGGTGATCACTTCTGAAAACTTTTCCGGTTTCAATGCGAGTAGCGTTGCAGTACCCGTGCTGGTTTGTTCTATGTGATAACTTTTAAATACGCGAACCAGTCCTGTTGTATGTGCATCGGCATTAAGTGTGTAATGTCCGTCAACAATATCCAGAGTGTGTACCGACTCGCCCGCTTTGAACTTGTTTTCACCGACGTAAACGGAGAAGCGGAGTTTTGCGTGCTTGGGCAAAGGCGGACGCTGAGGCTCTGTCTCGGCGGCAACAGGAGCAGACGCAGCTACCGATTCGCTTGCGGCGAGAGGTGTACTTGTTGCCACAGGTTCGCTCGCGGCAACAGGCGAACTTGCAGCCTCTGGCTCGCTGGTAGCAATAGGTTCACTGGTGGCAAGGGGGGCACTTGCCGCAGCAGGAATATCGGGAATGGCTTGAGCGACTGGCTCTGGTTGCGGAGCAGTTGGGGCTTTGGGTTTGGATTTGTGTTTACGGGGGCCGGGTTTACCGGCGGTTTTTGGCAGCGGGATGAGTTTTGCTTGTAAGGCGTGCAACCGGGGTTCATGTTCGGGCAGTTGGAAGTCCGGCAACCTCAATACCAATCCATGCAACAGCACCGACAGGACGATAGCCAAGGTGATGCGTCGATTTGGAGTGGCAAACAATCGGGTCATGTTTTTGTGCAACAGGGTGGACGGTTCACGATGTGGAAATCCACTGCGATAGCCCGTAGTTTAACCCAGACCGGGAGAGATCAACGGTGCGCCAGGTTGCTCAAGACGGTTCATGGCGACGCGCCCATCCGCGCTCAGCCAAACCTGTTCGCGGCATATCCAGCGAAGTGCTTGTGAATAGATGCGATGTTCTTCGTGGAGTACTCGTGCTGCCAGAGAAATGGGCGTGTCGTCATACAAAACAGGTACGGCAGCCTGAATGATGATGGGGCCAACATCGAGTGTGGGCGTAACAAAATGCACCGTGCAGCCATGAATTTTTACACCATCATGCAGTGCCCGCTCGTGCGTGTTGATTCCGGTGTAAGCGGGAAGCAGGGAAGGGTGGATGTTGATGAGTTTGCCGCGATAGCGATCCACAAAACCGGCAGTCAAAATGCGCATGAAACCAGTCAATGCAATCACGTCCGGCGTATAGCGATCTATCACTTTTGCCAGTGCTTTATCAAACGATTCGCGGTCGGCATAATCGTTGTGTTGAACAACTGCGGTGGGGATGCCTAAACTCTTGGCAATGGACAAGCCCGGAGCGTCCGCCCGATTGCTGATGACAGCCGCAAATTGGCATGGCAACTTTGCATCCAACAGGGCTTGCATGTTGCTGCCGCGACCGGAGAGAAGGATGACGACTTTTTTCATACGCTGAGTGTAGTTGCGATCAACGAACTTGAGTTTGATGCTCGTTGCCGTTGCGGGCGCGAATAACGCCGATACGCGACACCGATTCGCCAACGGCTTGCAAATGTTTGATCGCTGCGTCCGCATCTTGAGCTGCCACGACCACCACCATGCCGATGCCACAATTAAAGGTGCGGAACATTTCCTGCGCTTCGACATTACCGCCTTCACGCAACCAGTGAAACAGCTTGGGCAACTGCCATGTTTTGCTGTCGATGTCGGCAACGACATTGGCAGGCAATACGCGCGGTACATTTTCGGTGATGCCGCCGCCGGTGATGTGAGCCATGCCTTTGACCGTAATTTGTTGCATCAGAGAAAGCAGCGGTTTCACATACAAACGCGTCGGCGCCATAATGCAATCGGCCAGCGTGCGTTCACCGTCGAACTTGGCATTGAGGTCGGGATGTGTGCGCTCAATGATTTTACGAACAAGTGAATAACCGTTGGAGTGCGCGCCATTGGAAGCAAGCCCCAATACAATGTCGCCACCTTTAATGTGTTCGCCGGTAATGATTTTTGATTTTTCCACCACTCCTACCGCGAAGCCGGCGAGATCATATTCCCCCACCGGATACATGCCCGGCATTTCAGCCGTCTCGCCGCCGATCAATGCACACCCGGATTGCTCGCAACCCAAAGCAATACCCCTGATAACTTCGGTAGCGGCTGGGACATCCAATTTCCCGCAGGCAAAGTAGTCGAGGAAAAATAAAGGTTCCGCGCCTTGAACTAGAATATCATTCACACTCATGGCGACGAGATCGATGCCGACCGTGTCGTGGCGATTTAACTCGAAAGCGAGTTTGAGCTTGGTGCCCACGCCGTCCGTGCCGGATACCAGCACGGGTTCTTTAAATTTTTTGGAGATTTCGACCAATCCGCCAAAACCGCCAATGCCGCTAAGAACTTCAGGGCGCATGGTACGCTTGGCAAAGGGCTTGATGTTTTCGACTAACTGGTCGCCAGCGTCGATATCTACACCGGCATCGCGGTAGGAAAGACTGTTGGAAGGGGTGCTCAAGTTGAGTTCTCGCTTTCTTCGGGATAAAGTGCCGTCCGCTTGGATCGACGAATTTTGAAGGGCGAATTCTACCTGAAATGGCCTCAACTCGCTCTATAGCACGTGTTGTGATTTTGTTTTTATTACCGGATTTGTTATGACTCAACTGCTTTTGGGCATTGCACCACAATGGATGCCAACCTTGGATAATTTTGTTATTGGGCGCAACCTGGAGTTGCACGCTGCGTTGCGTCATGCGCTGTCCGGCACGGGTGGTGAACGGGGAATTTATCTGTGGGGCGAAAACGGCAGCGGCAAAAGCCACTTGTTGCAGGCAGTGGTGGGGCGTGCGACCGCGAACGGTCAATCGGCAATCTATAGCAGTGGTGCCGTGCCAGAGGCGGTACAGGTGGTTGCGGTGGACGATGTCGAAAGTCTGGATGCCGCAGCGCAGATTGAATTGTTTGCCTTGTATAACCAGTTACGCGAGAGTGGTGGCATGCTGCTCGTGAGCGGAAACGTTGCGCCGGCATATTTACAGTTACGTGACGATCTGCGCACTCGGCTGGGTTGGGGATTGGTATACCAAATTCACGGGCTGAATGACGAAGAAAAATCTCAAGCCTTGCTTCAGCATGCACTGGTACGCGGCTTTGAGTTACCCATAGAAGTGACGCACTATCTGTTACGTCACGGTCAACGCGATTTGCCTTATTTATTGAGTGTATTGGACGAGTTGGATGCGCATTGCCTGCGCCTGAAAAAACGGGCAGCCACTGTTCCCTTGCTCAAAGAGATTTTGCGTATTGAGTAGGCAATCGGAAAATTTTGCATTTTGAATTAAAGAATTTATAGATTCTGTCGATATTCACTCATCGGATTAATAAACAGCCTGTTTTTGTGCTTGCCAGCGTTGTTACCTTTGAGTGCCTCAGTTTCAAATTTGTTGACACTGCGACAGCAAAAAACTGAACGTAATTCAAGGAATTTAATAGTTTTTATAAATTTGACTAGGAGAAATAGCATGAGCAAAAATTCTCAACAAACGATTTTGGGGTTGGCTGGACTAATTTCCAAGAGCCTTTCTTTATTATTCGCAGGACTTTGTGTCGGCTTCATGCTTTCGGCATGTTCCAGTAGCGGTGGTACTTCCTCTAAAAGCTCATCTGCTCAACAAAATAGAAGCGCTGAATTTCAAAGAAGAGTTCAGGCCGAGCAAGATGCTGAAGACGCCAGGGATAGAAATGCTCAAATTCAAGAACAAACCAGGTTGGAGCAGCTTGAGCTGCAAAAAATGCGTGCCGAACGCGCTGCACAGAGAAATGCTCAGCGCGCAGCTCAGGCTCAACAAAACCAGGATAATCAATAGTTCCGTTTAACGTATTACAGGCGGCGCATTTGGCTTGTGTGCAAAGTACGGAGTTTATTGCACTGTATTATCAGGGTTTAGCGAAAGTAATGTTTTGGTAGTGCAACAGGACTTGGGTTTATTCGTATCCGGTCGTAACAGTAGAAAAAGAAAACGCACACCCTGTTAAGGAATGTGCGCGAATTTCTTATATAACTACACCGTTACTTTAGTAACTGTTTCTTCTCCCTGCCCCTCTCCCTGCCCCTGTTCCTTTTGCGTTGGTTTTCAACTGAAGCCTTTACAAACCACATCAACCAACGCAGAAAATGCTCCTGCATGAAAAATAATTAAAAAATCTTAACTACGGATAACAATTCCGCAATAGTGTTTTGCAGCATCCTACGGTATATGCAAACAGACTCGCCACTATACAATTTATATTTTTGGGCGAGGATTAATACGCTTCAAATTCTCATATTGTATTTGTAATGGTATTTATTATTTCACAGTCCTTGTTTATTAACAAGAACCCTTTTATTCCCATCGCTTGATACGCTACCCGTATTCAGTCAAATTTCAAGCGGTAATTGAAATTTCAGCATTGGTTATTATCATACTTAAATAATACAGTATTTGCAATTAGTTAAAGTCAGAGTTGTGATGTGATGATAAATAAATTTATTAAGTTATAAAAGAAGGCGCACATCTTGATAAGAGATGTGCGCTAAATTGATGTGCAAATCGTTGTGACTGGATGACTCAATTTGATTCACTAAGCCTCAACGCGAATACTGTATTACGAAATTTATTGAGACAAGAGTGGATTAGCTGTACAAAACACCCGCTATTTCACAGATAGATTTGGCAAAACTGGTGAGGGTAAGCCCCTGGGAAGTGCTCGAGCAAACTGCCATTTCATCAAGTCAGAGCAACTTGTTGAATCCGTTTAGATAAGTGGTAGGACGTGCCAGATTCGAACTGGCGACCAACGGATTAAAAGTCCGCTGCTCTACCGACTGAGCTAACGTCCCTCATCCCAAAAGGAAGCGCGCATTATACGGATTTGTCCTTTACTGTCAACGCAAAATGGACAACTTATGTGTTGCGTAACGCGTCAGATCTGGGATTCCTGCGAGTTCGAAGCCTGCGCGGCGCAAGCGGCATGAGTCGCACACGCCGCAGGCACGCCCTTGTTCGTCGGCTTGGTAGCAAGAAACCGTAATACTGTAATCCACGCACAGCTTGATTCCTTGCTGGATAATTTCAGCTTTGCTCAGATGTAATAGCGGGGCATGTAAGGTAAGGGGGTGGCCTTCTACTGCTGCTTTGGTGGCTAGATTGGACATGCGTTCGAATGCGGCCACATATTCCGGACGGCAATCCGGGTAGCCGGAATAATCGACCGCATTCACACCAAAGAATATATCTTGCGCCTGTAACACTTCTGCCCATGCCAGGGCGAGTGACAGCATGATGGTGTTGCGTGCGGGAACATAGGTGAGCGGAATGCCGATGCTTTCCTGTTCGGGAACAGCGATGTTTGAGTCGGTAAGGGCGGAGCCGCCGAAAGCAGTCAGGTCGATGTTAATGACGCGGTGCTCGGTTGCCCCCAAGGTCTTGGCTACACGCGCCGCGGCCGCCAATTCGGCATGATGGCGTTGCCCGTAATCTACGCTCAGCGCATAGCAGGAGTAGCCCTGTTGGCGTGCAATTGCCAATACAGTTGCCGAGTCTAAACCGCCGGAAAGTAATACGACAGCGTTCTTCATTTTCCCTTTTGATTTCCCCAAAGCAATTTATGTAATTGTACTTGCAAGCGTACCTGCAGTTGGTCACGCAATATCCACTCTGCGAGCGCGCGTGCTTCAAGTTGACCTTGTGCGGGAGAAAACAACACCGGGCATTTATTTGCCAGCTTATGTTCTTGCAAAACCTGTGTTGCCCAGCGGTAATCAGCCTCGTCACACAATACGAATTTTATTTCGTCATGTGCATTCAGATGATGCAGATTGCCCCACAAGTTCTTTTGCATCTCACCGGAAGCGGGTGTTTTTATATCCAGTATTTTTGCAACGCGGGAATCAACAGCGCTGACATCGAGCGCGCCGCTGGTTTCCAGAGATACGCAGTATCCCTTGTCACACAATGATTGTAGCAGCGTGATACAGCCCTTTTGTGCCAACGGTTCGCCACCGGTGACACAAATATACTGCGTGGCGTAAGTGGCCGCTTCCTGCATGATCTCAGCCAAAGTTTGGGTCTGACCACCGGTAAAGGCATAGGTCGTATCACAGTAGGAACAGCGCAGCGGGCAACCTGTCAGGCGGATAAATACACTGGGGATACCAACCCGGGAACTTTCACCCTGCAACGAATAAAATATTTCGCTGATGCGTAGCGATGTGCTCGCTCTGGAAGTCGGCATGATTATTGGAGGTTTCGATTCTAAGCGCTATTTGAATGTAGCCAATTCTTTTTTGGCTTTTGCGGCCGCATCGGAATTGGGGAATTTGGTAGCGATCTGTTTAAGCGTAAGTTTGGCTGCTTCTTTGTCATTTAGCGAATCCTGGCAGTCTGCAATGCTGAATAGCACATCAGCAATCTTTGGATAAGTGTCAAACTTGTTGGCAATAATCTGAAAACTTTCCAAACTGTTTTTATAGTCTTTGAGAACAAAGTAAGCGTTTCCCAGCCAGTAGCGAACATTGGCAGTGTTGGCGGACTTGGGATAGTTGGCCAGAAAATCCTGAAATGCAGTCACCGCATCCTGATAGCGTTCTACTTTGTAAAATCCGTAAGCTGCTTCAAGCGCACGATTTTCATTGCCGGAATCATCGGTTTTGTTTTTCGTTACACTCGCTTTGTCTGACGAAGCTTCGGCAGTTTCAAAGCGGCGCAAACGACCATCCAGATCGACATAAAAATCTTTTTGGCGTTTTTCGGCATCCTGCAAATTGTGGGTGAACTCTTCATTTTGTCCGCGCAGTTTGCGCAGATCGGCGCTCTGCGCATCGATTACGGTTTGTAAGTCGAGCAGGGCGCTGGTTTGCTGTTTGTAAGCAGCGCTCAACTTGGTGATTAATTCCTCAGCGGCAGCAAGGCGAGTTTCGAGTTGCTGAATCTGCTGGCGCGCTTCGTTGTCACTGAACAACCCCGCAAATGCCGGGGGTGCAGTGAGTGTCAATACACCTAAAAAGAATAATCTAAGCTTGGACACGGTTATTTATAGACGATATCAGCACGACGATTTTGAGCCCATGACGCTTCATCATGCCCGGATGCCAAAGGCTTTTCTTCTCCGTAGCTAATCGCTTCAATTTGGCTGGCTTTGGCGCCGGAAAGTACCAATGACTTCTTGGTGTTATTTGCACGGCGTTGACCCAATGCCAAGTTATATTCACTACTGCCGCGTTCATCCGCATTTCCTTCAACGCGGATTTTACGCTCGGGATGGCTGGCCAAATATGCGCCATGCGCTGTAATAGTCGCTCTGTCGGTTTCCTGAATAGTATCTACGTCAAAAGGAAAATGAACGCTACGTTTTGACAAGGCACTTGCCGGATCACTGAGCGGATCAACCTGGGTAGCGTCAACCTTTGGGGCGGATTCGGCGGACGGAGCAGCTTCAACTTTCGGTGCAGCTTCAGCAGTTGTCGTTGTTTCTGCTTTTGGCGCATTAGAAACCGCAACAGTTTCCGGTGTGGCTAGTTGTTCAATTGGGGCGGCATTCACTTCGGGCGGCGTGGTTGCAGCATCAACTTTGGCACCATCAGCGGCAGGAGTAGTAGCTGCATCCTTCTTGGAAGCAGGGGAATCGAATGGTGTATGAATAACGCCGCATGCGGCTAACAAATTAACGAGTAGAAAGCTGATTAATAATTTTTTCACAGGCACTCCCAACATAAATTATTGCTTAACAAAGGGACCCCAAACGGGTTCCCGAATATCGCCTTGCTGCGGGGTCATCTTCTGTTTGACCCTGCCATCGCTTGAAACAGTTGCCAATATACCACGACCACGTACCTCGGTGGCAAACAGAACCAGTTTCCCGTTCGGTGCAAAGCTCGGTTTCTTCTCCCAACCACCGGGGGTAAGTATCTGAACTTGCTTGGTCTCGAAATCTTGTACGGCGATGTGGAAGATACCGTCGTTAAAATGGGTAAACACAAAACTTTTTCCATCCGGGCTGAAGCGCGGAGAGAAATTATTGCTGCCATCAAACGTTAGTCGTTCGGCTTCTCCTCCTTTGATGGACATACGGTAAATTTGAGCGCTTCCACCGCGATCGGAAGTAAAAATAAGATAGCGGCCATCGGGAGAAAAATTGGGCTCGGTGTCGATGGTGTCAGTGCTGCTGATGCGGCGCAGATTGCTGCCATCCGGCCTCACAAGGTATACCTGCGAATTGCCATCCTGGGTCAGCACGATTGCAAGTTGTTTACCATCCGGAGACCAAGTCGGCGCACTATTACTTCCCGGAAATGCGGCCAATAAAACTCGTTCACGCGATGTCAGCAATTGGGAAAAAACCAATGCACGACCTTTTTCAAAGCTGACATAAGCTAATGATTCCCCATCAGGCGACCATGCGGGTGACATGATGGGCTGGTTGGAATCTAGCAAAGTTTGTTCGCCGTATCCATCGCTGTCGGCAACAACCAGGCGATTTCTTTTACCCAGGCGATTAACATAAGCGATGCGGGTGCTAAACACGCCGGGACTACTGGTGAGCTTTTCGTAAATCATATCGGAGATGCGGTGTGCAATTGCCCTGTAGTGATCACTTTGCGCGGAGACAGCCTGGCCGAAAAGTTCAATTTTCTGGACGGTATCTACAAGGTGGAAACGAACCTCGATACGGTCATTCGGCAATTTTTTTACGCTACCGAAAGCAAATGCTTCAACATTTCGCCAATCGGAAAATTGTACTTCTTTCAGGCTGCGGGGTGATCTCCCTTCAGGGGGAACCAACTTAAAAAGTCCGGTACGAGTCAGGTCGTTCGAAACTACCTCGCTAATGCGTTGGTCCAGACGATCTTCGCCTTCAAACGGCACGACCGAGACGGGCGTTTGATGTTCGCCTGCGCCAGTGACCTCAATATCCAAAACAGCAAAAGCGGGAAACGTAAAGCACAGCAGAAAAATCAGACTGCCTAATTTCAACAACATAAATTCTCCTTCATGGTTTTACAGATAAACGCAACTCACGAAACATTCTGGCCAGTTCCGGATCTTGAGGTACGGGCAATGGCTGCGCCTTGTAAATGGCACGTTCGGCGGCGCTATCGTAAGCAGCATTGCCGCTACTTTTTTCCAGCTTGACATTATCCATCACCGAACCTCCCGGCAAGACGGTTACCAGGAATATAGCTTCGGCTTTATCAGCCACGTCCGGTGGCATGATGATATTGCGGCTGATTTTAGCTTGAATCAACTCTTTGTATTTCGCCACTTCATTTTTCGTGGCCTCATCCGCTTCTGCGCGCATTTTTGCTCTGCGCTCCTGTATGCGTTCTGCTTCACGTGCCGCCTGTGCAGCTTCAGCTAATTGTTTATCCAGTTCCTGCTGCTTTGCCTGTTTTGTTTGATCAAGATCGCGTTGTTTTTCAATTGCCTGTTGCTGGGTATTTTCATCCGGCTTCGGAGAGCTTTTGACTACCGGTGTCTCTTTTTTAACGGGCGCTACTGATGTTACTTTCTTCTTCTTTTTGTCTTTAAACACGATATCGGCCTTGGGCACCGGAGCAGGCTCAATCACTTTAGGGATAGAAAGAGCTTCCGCTTTTTGCAAGACTGGAACCGGAAGCGGTGGTAGGGGGGGGGGCGGGACAACCTCAACAACCGGATCGGGTAACTGATCCCACATTTCAACGACCATGCTGGGCGGTTTTTTTACGTGCCAATTAATACTGAAATAGAGCAAAGACAAAAAGATGATGTGCACCACCAGCGCTAATGCGCCGGCGGAAAATTTATTGGGTTCGTTATATGATAATGTGCTCATGTCAACTGCAACGTCATGTGAATACCAATATTCGTTAGCGCGGCTTGGTAAACAGGCCGACTTTTTTGATCTGCTGTTGCTGCAAAATATCCATGACGTTAATCACCTCTTCGTAGCGCACGTTTTTATCCGCGGAAATAACCACGGCCTGACCCGCATTCTTTTCCTGTTTTTGTTTCAAAATTACGACGAGTTCATCCCGTGAAACGGGACGTTCAAAACCTCCCTGACTGTGATCTCTTAATACCAACGTTGTATCTTTTTTGATCATGACTTCTATCGGTGCAATTGCCGCGGCAGAGGACTTTCCAATACTGGGCAGATCAATTTGTCCCGGATTTAACATGGGTGCGGTAATCATGAAAATGACCAGCAACACCAGCATCACATCGATATAGGGCACGACGTTTATCTGACTCATCTGCGGGTGTTTGGTGCGGCGGTAGTTGCTCATGGCTGTCTTTGCAGAACGTTGGAAAATTCTTCCATGAAGCTTTCAAAACGTGAAGCCAAACGCTCCACGTCATGGGCATAGCGATTATAGGCAACAACGGCGGGTATCGCGGCAAATAATCCCATCGCTGTCGCCACCAGAGCTTCTGCAATGCCGGGTGCCACGTGAGCCAGCGTGGCTTGTCCCACATTCGCCAAGCCGCGGAAAGCATTCATAATGCCCCATACCGTGCCGAACAAACCAATGTAAGGACTGACCGAGCCAACTGTGGCTAAAAAGGATAGATGAGATTCGAGCGCATCCATCTCGCGCTGATAGGTGGCGCGCATCGCACGGTGTGTGCTGTCCATAACCGCCTTGTTTTCAACGTTTCCCTTCTTTTTTAATTTTACATATTCGCTGAGTCCTGCGCTGAAAATACGCTCCATGCTGCCGGCTTCCTCACCTGCATTTTTTACCCGCTGGTAAAGATGATTGAGGTCGGAGTCTGCCCAGAAAGCATCTTCAAAATCTGCGCTTTGTTTGACCGCTTGGCGCACGGTAAACATCTTGATAAAAATGTACCACCATGACATCAGCGAGACGAGCAATAACAAGCCCATCACCAATTGCACCAGCAGGCTGGCATTTGCAATTACACGAATAAACGACAAGTCTTGAATCATATCCATTGCCTCAGCTCCATTGATTACGCAACACATCGGGGACGCTCACTGGCTTAAAAGTGTCTGTATTAACACATACCAGATGAACTTCGCCTTCAGTTAATAATTCTTCACCGCGCACTACGGTTTGTAACATGGTGACGCGACTGCGCCCAATGTCTTTGATCTTGGCTGTCACGTTCAGGAGGTCATCAAGCAGTGCGGGCTTCAAATATTCCAGCTTGACCGAGCGCACGACAAACACACGTCCCAATTCTTTCATCATGCCGGCATTGCTGTAGCCGAAGGTCCGCATCCACTCGGTTCTTGCCCGCTCCATAAAGTTCACGTAATTGGCATGATAAACCACGCCACCCGCATCAGTGTCCTGAAAATACACGCGAATTGGCATAGAAAATATTTTATGCTTACTCATCCCACAACTCCTTGTTATGTACGTTACGCGGCTGCGCCAAGCCAAAATGCTGATAGGCATTTGCAGTAGCCATACGGCCTCTTGGTGTCCGATGCAGGTAGCCTTGCTGGATCAAGTAAGGCTCCAGTACGTCTTCGATGGTATCCCGTTCTTCGCCTATTGCGGCGGCAAGATTGTCTACACCGACGGGGCCGCCGGCGAATTTTTCGATGACGGTAAGAAGTAATTTTCTGTCCATTAAATCCAAGCCCAATGCATCCACGTCCAGCATGATGAGTGCGGCATCGGCGACTTCGCGCGTGGCTTTACCATCGGCACGCACATCGGCGTAGTCACGCACGCGGCGCAGCAGGCGGTTGGCAATACGCGGTGTGCCACGCGAACGTTTGGCGATTTCCAGTGCGCCATCGGGTGAGATGGGGAGTTCCAGCAAGCCAGCAGAGCGGGTGACGATGCGCTGTAATTCTTGCGGGGTGTAAAATTCCAGCCGTGCCACGATACCGAAACGGTCGCGCAAGGGATTGGTCAACATGCCAGCGCGGGTAGTTGCGCCGACTAAAGTAAAGGGTGGCAAGTCGAGCTTCACTGAACGTGCAGCAGGGCCTTCGCCTATCATGATGTCGATCTGGTAGTCTTCCAGCGCGGGGTAGAGGATTTCTTCAACCACGGGTGACAGACGATGGATTTCGTCGATGAATAAAACATCATTCGGTTCGAGATTAGTGAGTAGCGCGGCAAGATCGCCCGCGCGTTCCAGTACCGGCCCCGAAGTTTGGCGCAGATTTACGCCCATTTCGCGTGAAATAATGTGTGCCAATGTTGTTTTGCCCAAACCCGGCGGGCCAAACAACAATACGTGGTCGAGCGGCTCTTTGCGTTTACGTGCCGCTTCGATGAATATCTCCAGTTGCCCGCGAATTTTTTCCTGCCCGACATATTCGTCCAGCAGCTTGGGGCGCAATGCGCGCTCCAAAGCTTCCTCTTGGGGAGAGGCGGGGGCTGCGGAGATGACGCGTGGCTCGGTGGTGAGATTGTCGCTGTGGATCATAATGGCGTTGGTCAATTTATCGTGCTGATTATATTACGTCTAAGTTTTCTACTCTTACTGAAATAATCGAAAATCAAAAGGAAAGTGTCCGTGTGAATGAATTTTGATATTTTTGGTGTCGCGATGGGCAGGATTAATCAGGTAATTTCGCGTGTGGGGAACAATCGCATTTGGAGCGGATAGCAGAGCCGAAGACGACTTTCTCAGCCATTCATCCCCTATCGCCCGGCTTATCTCGGGCAATTTTCGCCAGCCCGGATCAAGACTGCTCTCCTCAATGGCAGTAATGGCGATACTATCCGGGACATCTATTCTTAATAACTGATAGGAATCCGGCAAATGCGCCAAGTCGCCGAGTTCGAGATGAACCAGCACTTCCAAAAGTGCGGCAGCGGGAGAACTCGCCGTGTAGACAATAGGCGCACCGGCATGATGCCAGCGCGCCGACGCACGCAGACCACCTTGACCGGATAAATCAAGGTAGTTGCTGATGCGCCAAACAATCACGCGAAAAAGCCTTCGTCAATCTGCACCAGAACTTCTTCAACCAAACGGCTACCCACATCCGACACCAGCATTTCGATAGGTGTATTCCCCTCAAAACGCTTCATTGGCTGGCGCAGCCAAGCCATCGCTTTATCTTTGCTGCCGAATACTGACTCGGTTTGTGCAACAACACGCGCCAGCCGCACTGCACGGTCAGATTCTTCGATAGTCAGCTTCTCGGCATTGGCGCGGCGATGGGCTAATGTTCTTGCCGGGGCGACCAGGCCGACCTCTTGTTTTGTTACGCCTTCGGCAAGCAGGCGATCAATCACACTGAGTGGAAGGCGGTTGTGAACCAACTTTACCATCTCCATATCACTGGCGGGATCGGCTTGGGCGAGTAACACAGAGAACATGGAGCGCTCGCTGCGTAGCCTTAGTTCACGGGTTGTATAAAGTGCCTGGGGCGATGCCACATTGTTCGGACTATCTGCTTTTGTAGTTGTTGCAGCGTATGGAGAAGCTGATTTTCCGGAGGCGGTTTTAGTTCTGGCTTTGCCTCCTGGCTTTGTTGTGGCAACGGATTTATTGGTTAGCATGGCGCACCTCGTTTGGCAATATGCCTGAATAGTACAGGCATATTGCCACAAATGCAAAACCGGTGCCATTTTTCCTATGAGTGCCTTAAGCTTTTGATAACAACTTTAATGCCTGTCGAATGCCATCCGAAACGCCGACTTCTTTGGGGAGTTGTCTGGCTGCCCAATCGGCCTCCTTTTCGTTATAGCCAAGTGCCAGCAGCGCGTTGGCGATGTCGTTACCGGACGATGCGACTGGTGCCCCTTGCGTTGAGTGTGCCCCACTCACGGTAAACTTGCCTTGCAATTCCAGCAATAAACGCTCGGCGGTTTTTTTGCCCACACCGGGGATTTTGGTTAGACGCCCGACTTCCTTGTTGACAACGGCGGCAGCGAGATCATCAAGACTCAAGCCGGACAATACCGACAGCGCGAGTTTTGGACCGACGCCGCTAATCTTGAGTAATTGGCGAAACGCCAAACGTTCTTCATTGCTGGCAAAGCCGTAGAGTAGTTGCGCATCTTCGCGCACGACAAAATGCGTGTGCAGTACCACTTTTTCATGCAGCGCGGGCAGGTTATAAAACGTGCTCATCGGCACTTCCAGTTCATAACCCACGCCTTGCACATCCAGCAAAATTTGCGGCGGATTTTTTTCCAGCAGAATACCGGCTAAACGACCAATCATTTTTTATCCCAAAATCAATCCAAGCGTCAACAACGCACCATGCGCCATCAATGCCGTGATGGTAAGCTTGATCGCGCCCCCCAGTTGCTGCGGCTGGGCCGCTAGACGCAACAACTGGCGTGCGGCCAGCACGCTCAACGGTAGCGCCAATAATGCCAGTAACGCAAATACCGGCAACCAGTCCAGCAGCACACTCGCCAGCAACCAAACATAGGCCAGTGCCACGATCAGTACATAACCCCAGCGTGCTTGTAGCACCGGTAGCCGGGCCACCCAATGCAGTTTCCCCGCTGCCACGTCGGCAGTGCGGTCGGGAAATTGGTTGATGTAGAGCAGGTTGGCTGCAAGCAAGGCGTAAGATAAGCCTGCAATAAAGGGTGCTGCGGCGAAGCCTTTGCGCTGCACAAAATCCGCGCCGACGGTGATCGTCAGTATTCCCGCCGCCACACATAATTCTCCCAGTCCGCGACTGTTCAACCAAAGCGGGGGGGCGGAATACGCCCAGCCGATAAACAGTCCGGCAAGACCGATATAGAGTAATTGCACTGATGCATGCGCCATCAACCACAATCCTGCCAGTATCACGCAAAATAATAGTGCATAACCAAAACGCGCAGTTTGCACTGGTGTCAGTACGCCATTCTGGATAAAACGGCTACCACCCGTGAACGGAAAAACGCGTTCGGTATTCTGCGCGTCGGTACCGTTGAGCGCATCGTAATAATCGTTGAGCACATTCACCCCGGCATGGGCCAGCAAGCCGAACAACAGCGTGACGAGCGCAAGTGGAACATCGAGCGCGTGGCTGTCGTGCCAAGAGATGGCCAGTCCGATCAGACAGGCCATCAGGCTGGCCGTCAAAAAAGCAGGACGGGTTGCGGCAAAGTATCGCGCGATTGGATTTTGAAATATTTCGAGCGTCGGTTCCAGCGGTTGCATTGTCACACCAACCTCCCATGTCGTACCCGAAACCCTTTGGTTGCCAGCGCACCCAAGCCCATGCCGCCATGCGCATGGCAGATGGCGCAGGCCAGTGCATCGGCTGCATCCGGACTGGGCGTTGCGGATAACTTCAACAATCTCTGCACCATTGCCTGAACTTGTTCTTTGTCGGCGTGACCGTTGCCCACCACGGCTTGTTTCACTTGCAGCGCAGTGTATTCACCTACAGGAAGATTTGCCAGAACCGCGGCACAGATCGCGGCACCCCGTGCTTGTCCGAGTAATAAAGTGGATTGGGGGTTGATATTCACGAATACTTTTTCCACTGCAACTTGTTGGGGCTGATGGTGTGCGATGATCTCAGCCAAAGAATTTAAAATTACTTTTAACCGCTCAGGCAGTTCGCCATCCGGCGTTTTGATGCAACCGCTTGCAACGTAATGCAAATGCTGCCCTTCTTTGTCGATCACACCGAAGCCGGTGATACGCAGGCCGGGGTCGATACCCAGGATGCGGAAGCTCATGTGTTTTCAACCTGTGAAAAGTGAAATGTGAAATGTGAAACGCCAACCTCCCCGGCAGAGAGGGTGGCACGCAGTGCCGGGTGGTAATCACTTTTCACAAATTATTCCTCAATCACCGCAGTCGTATATACTTCCTGCACGTCGTCGCAGTCCTCCAGCGCGTCCAGCAGCTTTTGCATTTTTACCGCATCTTCACCGGTGAAGATGACTTCGCTGTCTGCTTTCATGGTGACTTCTCCCATCTCGGGTTTGAAACCGGCCGCTTCGAGACGCTGTTTGACCTCGATAAAATCATAAGGCCCGGTGATGACTTCGACACTGCCATCTTCGTTGTTGATGATGTCTTCGGCACCCGCATTCAAGGCAACTTCCAGAAGTGCATCTTCATTTGTGCCGGGCGCAAAAATCATATGCCCGCAATGTTTGAACATAAATGCGACCGAGCCATCGGTGCCCAGATTGCCGCCGTATTTGGTAAATGCATGGCGCACATCGGCCACAGTGCGAGTCTTATTATCTGTCATGCAGTCTACCATCACAGCCGCACCGTTGATGCCATAACCTTCGTAACGCAATTCCTGATATTCCACGCCATCCAATTCACCCGAGCCGCGTTTGATTGCTCTTTCAACGTTGTCCTTGGGCATATTCTGCTCATAAGCCTTTTCCATGGCTAGGCGCAGACGGGGATTGCCAGTTGGGTCGCCACCGCCCAAACGAGCTGCGACGGTAATTTCTTTAATCAAACGGGTAAATATTTTTCCGCGTTTGGCATCTTGTTTACCCTTTCGATGTTGAATGTTCGCCCACTTACTATGACCTGCCATATTGCTCCCCGTTGTCGATTCGCTATTGACTCAAGCTTGTTACTAACCTGAAACAGTCACGATGGTACCATTTCGAGCCAATCTGCCCAAGATGCCAGTCTATAGTCTTGAGGCTGGCGACCATTAGGGTCGCTTTATATACCGTACAGGCTGTTTTAATTGCCTGATTGGCGGCACAGTACAATTGTCCTAGAGGCGGGATGTTATTTTAATAGGAAGTTCCTATGAAGAATTGTTGATTTCTGCCATGCCAAAGGCTTGTTTGGGGCACTAGTATGCGAGTGTGCAAAAAGCATCAAAAGTTAGAAACATAAATTTTGTTGTTACCAGGCCAACGGGCGGTTACCTATCAGGGAGTTTAAGATTATGAAGAAAGTACAACGCAGTTCTTTTAAGCTGAATCCAATTGCTGCATCGATTATTATTGCGATGACAGCTCAATTTGCGCCAAGTTTGGCGCATGCCGGGGCGGGGCTGGTAAGCGCTACCTCTGCCGGTGGACAGCAGAAACTAGTTAATACCTTTTATGCCAACAGTCCTTCAGGCCCGGTTCCTCAGTTGACTGTTGATCCTGTTTCAGGCCTTCCAACAACAACACTTGATCCCGTAACCAATCTACCAGTGCTGGTTGATTCGGGTAAGGCGCTGCGCAAGTTTGTGGACGCATTGCCCGGACTGAACATTCCCGGTACAACCGCGATTAACCCGGCTACAGGTTTACCCGTTACTGCTAACGGCCTTGGTCAATACATTCCAGTTGCTGTGCCAGTGCATAACTGGGTTAACCCGGCGACCGGTGTAATAACAGCAGACGACTATTACGAAATCGCAGCAGTAGAATATTCAGAACAACTGCATAGTGACTTGCCCAAGGCAACTCACTTGCGCGGCTATGTGCAGCTTTGGACACCTGCCTTGGGAGCCTTGGGTGTAGCGGCAAAGTCTTTTACTACTTCTGATGGGCAGGTGCTGAGCGTGGTTGATAATCCTCACCACCTGGGCCCCGTCATCAACGCAGCTAACGGTACTGCAGTTCGTGTCAAATTTACCAACTTGCTACCAGTAGGTGGCCAATTGTTCCTTCCTGTAGACACCACCATTACAGGTGCAGGAGCAAGTGCAGTGAACGATGCCAGTGGCAATCCAATTTACTATACTCAAAATCGTGCCGAGATTCACTTGGTGGGTGGACAAGCGCCTTGGATCAGTGCAGGTTCTCCGCATCAATGGGTTGCTCCGGCAGGTGAAACAGCGGCTTATGCCGCCGGATTGGGTAAGGGTGCCAGCAATCAAAACGTTCCTGACATGGCCGATCCTGGCGCAGGCTCAACCACACTCTATTTCCCGAACGCACAAAGTGCCCGTTTCATGTTTTATCAGGATCGTACCTCCGGTCTCACACGCTTGAATTCTTATGCGGGTCTTGATGCGGGTTACATCCTGACAGACACAACTGAACAAGGATTGGTTGCTGCCGGAACAATTCCTGCTGCTGCCAATACGCTACCACTGATCATCGAAGATAAAACCTTCGTGCCTGCAAATATCTCCCAGCAAGATGCAAACTGGGACACAACAAAATGGGGTCAACCGGGCGATTTGTGGTTCCCTCATGTATATGAAACAAATCAGGATCCAACTACGGTTGATGGTACCAACCCGGTTGGACGTTGGGACTATGGCCCGTGGTTCTGGCCGATTTTCCCGGCAGCGACTGCGCTGCCATTTGGCTTGGGTCAAGCCAGCTTCACGCCTGAAGCGTACGAAGATACCCCCCTGGTTAACGGTACAGCTTATCCAACGCTGACAGTTGATCCTACGGCCTATCGTCTGCGCCTCTTGAATGCAAGTAATGACCGTTTCTTGAATCTGGGTCTGTATGTTGCAGACGCTGCGCAAAATGCGCCCCAGTTGGACCGAAATGGTAACCCGATAGTGGACGCAAGTGGTAACCCGCTCACATTTACCAACACTGAAGTGAAATTATCACCAGCTTTGGCAGCTACCGATGGATACCCGACAAGTGTTGCTCGTAAGGCTGACGGAACTGCAATTCTTGATAGCCAAGGTTTCCCAATTCAACTGCCACTTCCACAGTATCTGGATTTGGCAACTTACCCGGGGAATGCTTTGCCGATTAGTGGTGGTTTCCTGACGGGTGCGGTTCCCCCAGTGGCGATTCCGACTTCAGTTTCAGGTATACAGCAATTGACGCCTACCATTCTGTTCTCCGGTACGACTCGTGCCTGGCCAACGGATAGCCGCATCGGTGGCGCACCTGATCCGACAACTGCCGGCCCTGACTTTATCGTGATCGGCAATGACGGCGGTTTCTTGCCTCATCCAGTTGACGTTCCTTCACAGCCGATCACTTACGAACAAAACCGTCGAAGCGTGACGGTGACCAACGTGTATGGCTACGGCTTGTTGCTTGGCCCGGCAGAGCGTAAAGACACGATCGTTGACTTTTCTGCTTATGCAGGCAAGACACTCATTGTTTACAACGACGCTCCGGCACCGTTCCCGTTTGTTGATGGGCGTTGGGATTATTTCACCGGCGATCCGGATTTGACAGCAAACGGTGGTGCGTATGCTACCAAGCCTGGTTATGGTCCGAATACACGCACCATCTTGCAAATCAAGGTGAATTCGACGCTCACTTCCGGCGGTACGATTACCCCGTTTAACGCAACCGCACTGGCAACAGCGTTGCCAGCAGCCTATGCGGCATCGCAACCCGCACCGATTGTTCCGGCAGTTGCCTACAACGCATCCTTTGGAACATCGGATGGTAACGTCTATGCGCACGTGGCAACAGGATCGGTTGCGCAACCAACTTTGGACTTCACTTCATTTACCAAAACAGGTCTTGTAAGTTTGGGTACTGTTAATGCCGGGGGCTTAAACACTGTCACGGTGATTACCTCCGGGGGTACGCAAAATCCGAATGGTACGATAGTAGGTAACATCATCGCGGGCTCGGGTTCTAAATATACTACGGCACCTGCTGTCAGCTTTGTTTTCCCAAAAGATGCTAACGGTAATCCGATTGGCAGTTGCACAGTACCACCTGTAGTCGGGACTGTGTATGTGGACAATTCGAGCACTTCTTTAATATTGCCACCGGATTTGCTTAATCAGGTAAATGCCGGCGCTATCACGTTCCCAACCGGTTCAACTTATGCGGATTATCAAATTTACGCGGCAAATCACACACCTTCATATCAAGTGTTGGGTGTAACAATCGCGGCTGGGACAGGAACGGGATGTTCTGCTGTTCCCGAGGTCATCTTTTCTGGCGTGGGTATTGGAGCACAGGCAACAATTGCGTCGACAGTGACATCAGCGCCTGGAACGGCCGTCGCACAATCCATCGACGTGCGTACCAAAGCCGAACAAGAGTTGTTTGACAACCTGGGTCGTTACAACTCGACCGGTGGTGTAGAGCTTCCTCTCACCAGCGATCAAACACAAACGACTGTTCCGTTGGCTTACATCGATGCGCCAACCGAATTTATCGACGACAAGACACCGAATCAGGTTTGGAAACTGGTGGATAACGGTTTCTGGTCTAACTCCATCCATTTCGATTTGGTTGATGTGCAGTTGATCAACCGTGTGGGTTGGGACGGTACGGTAAAAGCGCCTGCAGGGGACGAAGTGGGCTGGAAAGACACCCTCAGACTAAACCCGTTGGAAGACGTAGTAATTGCAATGCGTGCAAAACCGGGCCAAACACCGTTTGGTCTGCCACAAAGCGCACGCTATCAAGATCCTTCGGTAGCCAATGGTGCCAATGGTTCCGGCTTGGGCTTTACCTCTGATCCTGGCGTTGTCAACTTGACTACAGATACCTTTAACACGGTACCGGGTACTGCAAATGCACTGTTGACAACCACCACCAATACAAATGTCTTGGCAGGTAGTTCGACGTTGAACTTCGACAACGAATTTATCTGGGGAACTGCACTTCTGGGGCACTCTGAAGATGACTTCCAGCGTCCGGTTGTTTATCACCCAACAGTGGTTGCGCCGACTGCTTCTGTTCTAACCGGTATCAGTGCGGCGACAGGTGTAACTTTGTCATGGACAGACCCAACACCTGCCCCGACTTCGACCACACCCAATGCCACCACAATTGCAAATCCGCAGAATGAATTTGGATACCAAGTGTTGCGTGCAACGATTACAGGTGCAACAGTCGGCGCATTTGCACAAATTGGTAGTGCGATAGCGAATGCCACTAGCTACATTGACACGACAGCAGCAGCGGGAACTAATTACGCTTACGAAGTGGTTGCCTTGAATGCGGCCGGTTCGACGGCTTCACTACCGTATGTACAGTTGGCAACCCCGGCAATACCGACAGTGTCAACCCCTCAAATCTCCCTTACTGGGGTGGTTACCTTGTCATGGGGCGCAATTAGCGGTGCGTCTAACTATCTGGTGTCTGTAAATGGGGGTGCCGGAGTCTCAGTAACCGGAACCACTTATAAGCCAGCCTTGGCATTGGGTAGCTCATACAGCATTACCGTAGCGGCACAGACATCAGTAGTCATTGGTGGAAAGACCTACAGCGCAACTTCTGGCCTGTCCAATGCTGTTACAGCGAACCTTTCCGCACCAGCCGCTCCCAATGCCCCGACAGCAGTGGGTGTAACGGGTTATGTTGCTCAAGGTACATCGGCAACGGTTAAATGGACTGACTCTACGACTGCCGGTGTAACTGGCTACATCGTTCAACAGTCTGTCAATGGTGGGGCGTATACACAAGTGGGTGGTATTCTTGCCGCAACAGCAACGTCTGCTCCCGTGACAGTAGTGAACGGCAACACTTATCAATTCCAAGTGCTTGCTCAGTCATGGTTGTATGCGCCGACTAACTACACTAACTCAACTCCTGCGACAACTGCAGCTACACCAAGCTTGTTGACAACACCGGTAGCACCGACAGCATCTGCTGCGACACTGGTGTCGAGCACTGGTTTGACAGTTAACTGGGGTGCGGTAACAGGTGCAACTGGCTATGTTGTAACACGTGCGACAAACGCTGGCTTCACACAAGGGTTGACTAGTACCAATGCGGGGAATGTAACCAGCTTGGCAGTAACAGGGCTGGCTGCTAATACAACGTATTACTTCCGCGTTCAGGCAACTAATGCAGCGGGTAACGGTCCGGTTTCCAATGTAGTTAGTCAGTTGACTGCTCTAGCAGTAGCGCCAACATTGAATGCTACAACAGGGGTTGGAACGACCGGCTTCACAATAAACTGGGGTGCAGTGACTGGTGCGACGAAGTATCAAGTGGTTGTCAATGGCGTAACTTATAATCCAACCACCAACTCGCAAGCAGTGACAGGTCTTACTCCGAACACGAGCTACACGTTCACTGTAGCTGCAACTAACGCTAGTGGTGTTTACTCAACTGCTACAACCGGTTCACAAACCACTGTTGCCGCAGTCTTGACTACAGCACCGACAGCAGCTGCAGGAGTTGCTGGTGTTGCACTTTCTTGGGCTGCCCCAACGGGTACTGCAGCAATTACTAGCTACACAGTGCAGTACGCTACTAATGCAGGATTTACTCAGGGAACAGGTACGGTAACTGGCTTAACATCCACCTCTACTACAATTGGTACAGGTTTGGCTGCTAATACAAATTACTACTTCCGTGTTGCGTCGGTAAATGCTGGCGGCACATCAGCTTACGGAACAGCAACTGGCGCAGTAAGAACTGTTGCAGTTCCGGGAACAGTTGCCGCACCAACAGCACCAGCGGCAACAATTGGAACTATAGGGTTGACCTTGAATTGGACCGTGCCAACTGGTGGACCAGTAGCTAGTTACACCGTTCAGCGTGCAACTAATCTGGCCTTTACAACTGGTGTTACTACGGTTGCAACAGGTGTAACAGCTACAACTTACGCTGTTACCGGGTTGACAACAAAGACAACCTACTACTTCCGAGTTACAGCGGTGAATGCAAGTGGATCAACAACTGGAAATGTTAGCGCTGCTATAAAGACTAACTAAGTTAGTTTAGTAGTTGGGTAAGGTGGGCACGAAGTTGTGCCCACGCTGAAACAAATAGCCTCACAAGAAAAAGCCTGCGACAGATTTTTGCCGCAGGCTTTTTCATTTGTTATGTCAGGAAATAAAATTGTAAGATGTGGTGCGTCGAAGTGACGAAGATGCCATTATAAATCCCACAAAGATAACTTCTGCTTCGGGTAGCCAGTTAACCCGCTCTGGTCATAGCCATTCTCGAATTTGTCGCAGCAAAGATGCCATCCATCGATTGTTAGTAAAGTCAGGAAAGCTTATCTAGGGTTATAAGCACAAGTGCAAACAATGGCAGCGCTGGCAACATTTGCTCTTTAAAGTGTTGTAGCAATTTTCTTCATCAAACGTATCTGTGTATCGCTTTTATATCGCCCGTTCCATCACAGATATGACTCACTGTTCTCTAAATTCTTTACTATAAATTGCATTAGGGATTCGTTGTTTCATGTGATACCTCCGTCTTAAGTTTATCAAAACATTCGTATCCACTTTTCTCAACTTACCTCATGTCTGGTCAGCGAGCGTCCCGATGACATAATTGCATGGCGTTTGACCGATCACAAACTGATATGAATGATTCGTAGTCGTATTAAATCAACACAAATCCATTTATGATTCAAAACGGTTTTTGACCAAAATCAACTCCGGATTACGGATACCCAAAAATTCGTAGTGAAGTCGCGTACCTTTTAAAGAAATTATCTGCTACTTCAAATTTCAATTGTCTTGCAACAAGGCTCTAATTAATCTTCCGGATTTTACTATTTGATGTATCGGCAACATACAGGCTCACTCCATCGGTAGTAATGCCTGAAGGATTGTAGAATGAAGCCGATGTACCCGTAAGGTCAGCAGAACCGGAAGTGCCTGTCCCGGCCACAGTTGATACCGTACCGGAACTAATTACGATCTTGCGAATTAAATGGTTGGTTGAGTCTGCAACATAAAGGTTAGTGCCGTCGGTGGTAATGCCGCGGGGAGCATCAAATTGTGCCTGAGTACCGAGGTTGGGGTTGTTCGTCGATCCAGGACTTAGGGCAATACCGGCTAAAGTTGTGACCGTTCCAGTAGAAATGACTATTTTGCGGATCAAGTGATTATTGGTGTCCGCCACATAGATATTGGTTCCATCTGTCGTAAGACCCCAGGGTTGGTTGAAGGTTGCCGAGGTTCCCGTAGGGTTGTCAGTAAATCCTGCTGTGCCTGATCCCGCCAATGTTGACACTGCACCAGTAGAGATGACGATTTTACGGATTTTGTTGTTGAGGGTGTCCGCCACATACAGATTGCTGCCATCATTGGTAATGCCATGTGGTTGGTAAAAAGTTGCCGAGGTGCCAACCGTGTTGTCAGCAGAACCCGTGGCTCCAGAACCGGCCAAAGTAGTTACGACTCCCGTCGAAATTACAATTTTGCGTATTTTGTTACTTAGCGTATCGGCCACATACAAATTGGTGCCATCAGTCGTAATACCATAGGGGTTGTCGAACGTCGCAGCAGTGCCTGTATTGTCTGCCGATCCGGCCGCTCCTGAACCCGCAAACGTGCTTACGGCACCGGTGAGCAAAGTAATCATGCGGATCTGATTGTTGAGGGTGTCCGCGATATACAAATTGGTGCCGTCGTAAGTGATGCCACGGGGATAGTTGAATGACGCGGCTGTTGCCAAAGTCGGCGGCGTGGTGTTTGTAGAGCCGGTTGACCCCGAGCCTGCATAAGTGGTTACTGCACCAGTGAGCGATGAAAGCGCAGCAGTCTGAATGCAGCCCGCTATGATCACATTTTTACAAGTTACCAACACGTTGGTGACATTGGCTCCGGCAAGGGTGCCCGAGCCATTCGTGATAGCACAATTCTGCCCTGATGGCGGGGAGTATAAGCTGACAACGTATGGGCTGGTATCTGCTATCGACGTTGCAAAAGTGAATGATGGAAATGATGGACTTGAAGAATTCACGCTAAGATTGTCCCCGTTGTTGTCTTGCAAAACCACGGTTCCGCCGGTCAAGCCTGAAACGGTCCCACCCACTGTATATCCGTTAGTTGAGCAGACAACCATAACAGTGCTTACATCACCGCCTGAAATATTTCCCACTCCGGAACTGACCGAGCATATTTCTCCGTTAGGCGGGGTAAGCACAGTTACGTCGTAGGCGCTACCGTCGGTGAGCTGTGTTGGAAATGTAAACGTGCCACTGGCAGTCACGGTAATGTTGTCGCCATTGTTATTTTGCAAAACAACCGATCCGCTCGCAATGGAAGCTGTCCCGCTTACGTTGTAATAATTGGTAGAGCAGGTAACTGTCACATTGCTGATATTGCTGCCGGAGGATACTGTTCCCGAGCCATTGCTCACCGTGCAAGCTTGACCCGCTGGCTGTGAAATTATTGTAATACTGTAAGTGCCGCTATTGGCGACTTGACTATAGAAATTGCTGCTGATGGTTTGGGTTGGAAAAGCGAAGCTGCCGCTGCTGGAAATGGTTAAATCGTTGCTGCCATTATTTTCCAGCACGATGCTGCCGTTCAAGCCGGTAATCGTTCCGCTTAGTGAGTAGCTGATCGGGCTGCCGCCGTCGTTTTTGTGTCCACAACCGCCAAGCGCAAGCAAGCACATGAAGAAAACAAATATTGACCGGGTATGCGGCACGTTCGAGATTGATTGATTCATTGCCTTTATTCGCTCGCCTTGTTGTGGTGCCAAATTATAGAACATTAAAATACCAAATTATTTTAAAGTTAGGTTAAAGTATGCGCGTTCAAACGCAATGAATATGAAAGTAATAAAACCGCAAAATATTTGTTGTTAAATTCAATCATGAAAATAAAAATTTGTTTGGCCGCTTTATTCCTGGCTTTTACTTCACCGCTGGTTATGGCAGTGGAAGGCTCATATTTCTACGGGGCTGTCGATTATGGTGAAGCGGTAGTGAGTGACTTTTGCTCGGGTGTACCGGCCGGGGTAAGTTGTCAAAATAAAAATTCCGGCTACCGGGCGTCCGCAGGCTACCAATTTATCTCAAGCGTAGGGAAAGAAGGGTTGGGATTAGAAGGCAGTTACGTTAACGCGGGTAAAGGTTCATTTTCAGGGTCTGGTGTTTCGGCGAATACGACAAACACGGAATGGCAACTTGCCTTAACGGGCACGGCGCCTTTGGACAATGAATTTATTCTGATCAGCAAGGCTGGCGTGGCCAGATGGAATTTGAACACGACATCTACACCGACAGCGACCGGGTTAAGCCCGAGCGGCGTTGATTTTATCTGGGGACTGGGAGTGCAATGGGACCTCGGCAAAACGATCGCACTTCGAAGCATGTTTGATTCACACTTAATAGGCAATAGCATAACCGGGCGCGGGACTTTGTCGACCTTAACCCTGGGTGCACTATTCAGGTTTTAATGCGAATTTGCGTTGTCCGGAATATTTCAGTTACAAAAATCAATGTACGTAAATCGAAGTTGGTCTGACAATATTGCTTTTTTACCGCTTAGTTTTGCCAACTCAAATTGAGGGCACTGCCCTCCTCAATCCCCGCAACACGGTTTAACCGTCAATATTGATAGGAATGTTCTTTTAAAAGATACCTGTCAAATCAAACGAGCAGTACAAATGTCCTATGTGATATCGCGATTATTGATAGGAAATTCCTATAAAGAATTGTTGATTTCTGCCATGTAAAACTCTGTTCCGGTCATTAGTATGGGAACGTGCAAAGAGAATTCAAAAGTTCGAAACACTAATTTTGTAGTTACCGAGTCAGTAAGTGGTTAACTTATTCAGGGAGTTTGAAGACATGAAGATAGTTCAACGTAGTCGATTTAAATCTAATCCGTTAGTTGCAAGGTTAGTTCTTGCGGCTACCTCATTGTTTGCGGCAAGCGTGGCCTATGGTAACGCCGGTTATGGGGTCAATACCGATATTTCGGGTACCACATTTGCGGTGCCTACGTATTACGCAAACAGTCCTCAAGGTCTGCAACCTGCCCTTGATCCTGTTACCCATTTGCCACTGGCCGGAGTCGACTGCAATGTGACCCCAGCAAGCTGTGTTGACACGGGTACTGCGTTGCGCAAATTCGTTGATCCACTGGCTGGCGTTGACGGAGCCGGTATTCCTTTGGCGATAACTACTAAATGGGTTAATCCCGCCGGCGTAACAACCGGTGACGACTATTATGAAATAGCGATTGTTCAATATACGCAACAGATGCACCAGGATTTGGCCAAGCCAACACTTTTGCGTGGTTATGTTCAAGTTGAGACGCCGGCTGTAAAGGCGGCTGCTGATGCGGCTGGTGTAAAGAGCGAGAGCATTCCACTGTTCTATCCGGACGGCATAACCCCGATTCTGGATGCCAATGGTAAACAAGTTATTGCGGTTCATGCTCCTCACTACCTTGGGCCTATCATCATCGCACAAAGGGGTACTGCGGTGCGGATGAAATATACCAACTATCTGCCTTACAACGATAGCAAGGGTCTGCCAGTCGGTGCCGCCAATGGTGGTGAATTACCAATTCCTGTGGATACTTACTTGGCTGGTGGCGGCCCAGGTGTTGATAAGAATGGCAATCCGCTCACATTCTCGGAAAACCGCGCCGAAATTCACTGGCATGGTGGTGACACACCCTGGATCAGTGATGGTACGCCACATCAGTGGGTTGCTCCGGCAAATGACAAGGCAAATACTGTTGATGGTATGGGCAAAGGACAATCTTATCAAAACGTTCCTGACATGCCTGATCCGGGTCCGGGTTCAGGGACACTGTATTTTCCGAACAACATTAGTGCTCGTTTGATGTTCTACCACGATCACACTTCAGGTTTGACTCGTCTTAACGTTTACGTTGGTGAGGCAGCCGGTTATGTAGTGCAGGATCCGGTTGAGAAAGATCTGGTAACAAAAGGAATTATTCCTAACACGTTATTGGGTGTTGGTATTCCATTGGTCATTCAAGACAAAACTTTCGTACCAAAGAACATCGGAGCTGCTGCTACGGCTAACAACGGCGGAATCCAATCGCAAGATGCAAAATGGGACTTGACTCATTGGGGTCAACCCGGCGACTTGTGGTTCCCGCACGTATATGAAACTAACCAGGATCCGAACTCAATTGACGGTACTAACCCTGTAGGACGTTGGGACTGGGGGCCATGGTTCTGGCCGGTATTCCCATCGCAGTACTCGTTGCCATCAGGTAACTATGGTGATGTAACGACAACACCTGAAGCGTTTGTGGACACTCCGATTGTGAATGGTCAGGCTTATCCAACTTTGACAGTCGATCCTATTCCTACCCGTTTCCGTATTCTGCATGTGCCGAATGACCGTTCAGGCAACTACAGTATTTTCGAGGCAGTAGATGCAAACGGCAAGCTTTGTGATGCTAATCCTGCTTCATTGACCTATAACGCTACACCTGCTGTTGCTGCTCTTGCCCCGGGTCAAACGGGTGCGCTTGCTGCTTGTACGGAAGTTAGAATGGTGCCTGCCGCAGCAACAGCCGGGTACCCTGCAACATGGCCAACGGATGCCCGTGCGGGTGGTGTGCCCGATCCCGCAACAGCGGGTCCGGATATCATCCAAATCGCTAACGAAGGTGGACTGTTGCCTGCACCTGCAATCTGGCCTGCACAACCTGTTACCTATGACCAAAACGTGCGTAGCATGACAGTGTTCAACGTGTTGAACCACGCTTTGCTATTGGGTGGTGCTGAACGTGCTGACGTTATTGTCGACTTCTCCAAGTACGCTGGTAAGACGCTGATTCTGTATAACGATGCACCTGCTCCTATGCCTGGTTTCGATCCGCGTATTGACTATTTCACTGGTGATGGAGACCAAACTGTCGGCGGTGGTGCTTACAATACCTTGCCTGGTTATGGTCCTAATACCCGTACTGTGTTGCAAATCAAGGTTAATTCGACAGTGGGTGGTGCAACTCAAGCAAGTACCGCCGGAACTGCACCGGTTGCATTCGATTTGCCTGCACTGCAAGCAGCGTTACCAGTTGCTTATGCTGCATCGCAACCTGCTCCGAACGTTCCTGAGTCTGTTTACAACAAAGCATTTGGTACCAATAATCCGGATAACTATCCACGGATTTTCACCGGCTCGAACACTCAGCCAGAATTTTCGTTCTCTGCTCCCGGCTATATGATTGCTCCCGGGACTGGTGCAGCTATCGTTAACACAACTGGTATAAACTATACCTCTGTACCAACTGTTACCATCCTTGGTCAGTTGCCAACTGTAGTAACCACAAGCACCGATCCACTCAATGGTGCAACCGTAGGTAGCAATGGCCCGGCAGCTGGAGCAACTGCACATGCGATATTATCTGGTGGAACTAATGGAACTGTAACCGGCATTGTGATTGATACGGTTGGTGCTGGTTATCTGACCAAACCAACTATCGTGATTTCCGGAGGTGGTGCGACAGTTCAGGCAACAGCTACATTGACAAGCTTCCCGACACAAATCGTTAGCACAGTGCATGTGATCAACAAGGCTATTCAAGAGTTGTTTGATCCGGTTTATGGCCGCATGAATGCAACGCTGGCAGTTGAATTGCCATACTCCAGTTCGCAAATTGCGACCACGATACCTTTGGCTTACATCGATGCACCGATTGAAAGCACAGATACCATCAAAGATGGCGAAACTCAAATCTGGAAAATTACACACAACGGTGTGGACTCGCACCCTGTGCACTTCCACTTGGTTAACGTGCAGGTTCTTGCCCGTGTAGACTGGGCTGGTGTGGTCAAACCACCCCAAGCCAATGAAGTGGGCTGGAAGGAAACATTGCGCATGAACCCGCTGGAAGACGTATATGTAGCTGTGCGTGCAGTACACCCGGTAGTTCCGTTCGGTTTGCCAAAGAGCCAACGTACACTGGATCCGTCACAAGCAATCGGTTCGCAAACCGGCTTTACACAGATTGACCAGATGACGGGTAATGCACCGGTGTACCAAAACCAGATTCTTGTTGGTGGCCAACCAGTAACAACATTCCCGGTACCGACGGACGCGGCTGGTGCATTCCTGGCGAACTCACCCTTCACCACGGCTGCCTATTCGAACCAGATCACGGATTTTGATAATGAATATGTATGGCACTGCCATATTCTGGGTCACGAAGAAAATGACTTTATGCGTCCATTCATATTCCATCCGACGCCTCTAGTACCGGATGAACCGGGTACCGTGACGATCACTGGTAATACAGTGACATGGGTAGACCCGACTCCTTATGGTGGTCAGGACAGTGCTGGTGTTCCAACTGCCGGTATTAACTCGAACTATGTAACACCAACCAGCAGCATGAAGAACGAAGTTGGATTTACGATCAGTCAACTTACAACCGTAACGGGTGTAACGTCGACAGTGGTAAATGCTACTCGGTCGGTTAGGAACTTTAATGCGACTAATGTAACGACTGTATCTGTACCGCTGACTGTTACAAAAACACCAGGGACGGGAAGGAATGCCGGCAACACGGTGTTAACATGGAGCGCAGTAGCTGGGGCAACCAACTATACAGTGACCTATACGACACCAAGTCGTAGAGGTCCTCCGGCAACGAACACTGCAACTGTAAATTCATCACCAACAAATATTCCTTCCACTGGAACTTTGGTAAGTGTCGTTGCCAATACTGTGACTGGGGTGAACGTAAGCTGGTCAGCTCCTATTTTGGGAGCAGGTAGTGTGTTGAATAATTACACTGTTACGTATGGAGGCGGTACAACTGCAACCCAAACAACCACTTCGTTAAGCAATGTGACACCAGCGAAAGCGAATGGTTTGACCGTGGTGGCAAATGTTACAACTACGACTCCTGGAGTGATTGCACCAATAACGTCGACTGTTAGTGTAAATGTACCTGCTAATACGACAACTTGGGCGCCAACAGCTACTTCGGCAATTCAGAACGTAGCTGGGTCAGCAAGTACTGCGAATCCAACGGTTGCACAAACAGCTAATGGATCGGTAACAACTACGCTGACCACAACGGTTTCACCAGTGACAGTTGTTGCTTACAATGCGGCGGGGGTTTCAACAAATGCTGTCCAACTATCCAAAGCAACGGATGGGACAAATGCAGCTGCTGCGGCAGGAACATTAACAGCCGCTGCGACTGTGTTGATTAACAATGCGGCTAATGTTTCTGCAGTGACAGGTCCGGCAGCACCGACAGGATTGACAGAAACAACCGTGGCGAACGCAACGACTGGTTTGAATGATGTTGTATTGAGCTGGACAGCAGTGCCTGGAGCTACGGGTTACTTGGTGACTTATGGTAATCCTTCAACGGTTGCTTCAATTCAGCCAGTTGTTGTAACACCGGCAGTCCCAGCGACAGCAACTACGGCTGCAATACCCGCTGTGACAACAGTGGCTACTAGCTTCACCATACCTGCTGCACAAGCAAATGCTACAGCTTCTGTAGTGGCAGTGTTGGCAAATGGAACTCAGGTGTTGACCTCTGCTGCCTCTAGCAGTGTGTATACTGGTGCAGCCTTGGCTCCGGTTGGTTTGGCTGTTGCAAACCCGACACCGGCAGTGACTGGAGCGATTTCATTGACTTGGGCTAACAACCCAACCAATGTAAATAACGTGACTAGCTTTACTTTGGCTTGGACTGGTACAACCAGCGGTAGTGCAACTTTCACCGGTTCAACTTCGAAAGGAGCTACGGTAACAGGTTTGACTTCGGGCGGATCTTATAGCTTCAGCCTCACAGCCAACGCTGTAGTGGGTAACTCACCGGCAGCAAGTTTACCGGCAGCAATAACAGCGCCGTAATTCAGGCCAATGAGCCGGTGCCAGGATATATCTGGCACCGGCTTTTTTTTGATAATTCTTAAAGAATGGAATTCATACGGCGTGGATGTGGTTAAGCAGAAGTTTCATTCGTGTTATAACTAGCCAAGGATGTCCGTGATTGGTAAAGTGCCGATCGTTGCAGAATTGAGACTTTTTCTTAAACGTGAAATAAACGAGATTCAGTTGGCATTGAGCTTTGGGGCAGAAAATTTTCTAAGGGGAGCATTTGCATGTTGAAACATATTTTGATAGTGATGTCGGGTGCTGTTTTTGCAACCAGTCAAGCTTGGTCTGACGAAGCGACAGAGCTCAAAACAGACAAAGAGAGGTTGAGCTACAGTATTGGTGCAAGCATTGGCAAGAATTTGAAAAAAGAGGGCACGGACGTTGATGCGGATATTTTAATAAAAGCAATTAAAGCCGGGCTGGCAGGTAAAAAATTAGCCTTGCCGGATCGTGAAATACAACAAATTTTGGGGGCCTATCAAAACGAGTTGCGCCAACACGCCAGGATGACCAGACAACAGGCAAGTATTGATAACAAGAAGAAAGGCGATGCCTATTTGGCCGACAACAAGGCTAAAAAAGGAGTGGTTGAATTGCCCACCGGCGTTCAATATAAAATTCTCAAAGAAGGCAAAGGTAAGAAACCAACCGAGTTCGATATGGTTCAGGTTTATTACCGTGGGACGCTTATCGATGGAACAGAATTTGATTCGACAGATCCCAATAAGCCCGCAAAGTTAAAGGTGTCTGCTCTTATTGCAGGCTGGAAGCAAGTGTTAACTTTGATGCCGATAGGGTCAAAATGGCAGATAGTAATTCCTTCCACGCTTGCCTACGGTGATCGCGGCATGGGAAGTGATATCGGACCCAATGAAGTATTGCTATTTGACGTTGAGCTGGTTGGGATCGAATAAGTTTTGTGGCGCATAAGGAGAGGCTATCGTCGTATTTAAAGGTACCTTTTTATTCTGACGAAAGCATTTAATTGATTTTTTTATCCTTTACGAAAGGAAGCGATAATGATTAAGCTGAAATGGGTAGCATTGTTAGGTCTTGGTTTGGTTGCAATGCAGGCGACAGCAGCCGAGCGGCCGATAGTCATTGATAACCAAACAATTGGCGAGCAGCCGGCAGCAACAAAATCAGGCGCGAGTGCAACTGTGCAACCTGATGCACAACCACAGTCTCAGGCCGAAGCAAATGAGGCCAACAAAGAACGCGTGCTTAAGGGCGGGAAATTGAGCCCGAGAGAAAAAGCAGCAGTAGGGAAGGCTGCTGCGGCTGAAACAAATCAGACAGAAGGCGTGAGTTTTCTTGCTGCAAATAAAGCTAAAAAAGGCGTGGTCACTCTGCCCAGCGGCTTGCAGTACAAGATACTGAGAGCCGGCAAGGGTAAGAAACCGACAGAAGCCAGTACGGTAATGTGTCGTTACAAGGGAACGCTCACTGATGGAACCAGTGTTGACAAAACCGACGACAAAAAACCGAGTGCGTTGCGCGTTGCAGGATTTTTACCCGGACTGAAAGAAGCCGTCACCCTGATGTCACCGGGCTCAAAATGGGAGGTTGTTGTGCCTCCCCAACTGGCTTACGGTTCGCAGGGGAATCGCGGCATAGGCCCGAATGCAGTGCTGGTTTACCAGATAGAAATTCTCGGGATCAAATAAATTTATTTGATATGAAGCGGGTCAATTTTGGAGATGGTTATTAAATTGGCAGCCGTTAATAGTTTGGCTCGGTAGTTGTTGAGTTCGGCTGTTCAATAGAACGTCATTCCTTCTTTCAAGAGAATGACGTTCTTTTTGAGTCAAGTGAACTTGTTGACCAGGTATTAGTAAACGAGACCTTAATAAGGTTATCTATCTTGTTACACAGGCGGCTCACCCGCCCCGGGAGACCAAAATTTCAGTATTTCGATTTGCTTACTTCGTTCGGATAGTTCTTTCTCTTATTCTAACGACGCCCCTTCTGGCTATTGCTCAGGATACGGTTTCCGGATCGACTGATGATCTGGAATTAGGGCGACGTATTTACGTTGAGGGTATTCTGCCTTCCGGCACTTCTCTGACGGGCACCCGTTTTGGTAGTACCACTGTTTCAGGAGCAGCCGCAGCCTGTGTGAACTGCCATCGGCGTAGCGGTATGGGTCAAGTCGAGGGTGATCTTCTGGTACCGCCTATTACCGGTAATTTTTTGTATGCGACGCGGCTGGATAAGCAGTATGCGGTGATGGATCCGCGCGTGAGCAAAATATTTAACCAAGCCCATGAAGCCTATACCGATGCCTCGCTTTTGGAAGCGATTGATCATGGAAGAAATAACAGCGGCGGCGAGATGACTGTGGCAATGCCGCGCTATAATTTAAGCGAATCTGACTTAAAAGCCTTAACGGCATATCTGAAGCAGTTATCGTTGCAATGGAGTCCCGGAGTAACTGACGACCGGATTCGTTTCGCCACCGTAATTACCCCCGACGTTGATCCGGCCCGACGCAAAATTTTGATCGATATGCTGCAAATTATAGCGCGCCAAAAAAACGGCAGCACCGAGGCGGCATCGAAAGCGCGTACCCGGCACCATATGACTTCTGCGGCGGAAATGGTGTTGGGGACCGAGCGAAATTGGGATTTGGATGTTTGGGAGTTGCAAGGAGATGAATCAAGCTGGGGTGAACAACTGGCTGAGCATTACCGTAAGCAACCGGTGTTTGCCTTGGTCTCCGGCCTGTCAAACTCCACGTGGCAGCCGGTTCATGATTTTTGTGAACATGAGCATGTTCCTTGCTGGTTTCCAAGTGTAGATTTACCGGTAAAAACGCAAGATCAGTACTCGTTTTATTTTTCCGGCGGCGTTCTGTTGGAAGCCAACGTACTTGCACACCACTTGTCGGGAAGTAACGTTTTGCCCAAGCATCTGATTCAGGTTTTTCGGGATGATGTTGTAGGACGAGCCGCATCGCAAGAATTAGTCCATGCGCTAGAGGGAAGCAGCGTCAAGATCGATAATCGGGCTTTGGCTACGGATAAGCCCATTAATGATTCATTGCGAAATGTGTTGGCAACTGTCAAATCGGGTGATGTGGTGATGTTCTGGTTGCGGGATGCCGATGTGGCAACGTTGGGCAAATTAAAACCCGTGCCTGACGCAACAAATTATTTTTCGGCCAGGCTTTTTAATGCGGAGAATGTTCAGTTAAATGCAAAGTGGAAAAAGAGTTCTCACTTGGTGTATTTATATGAATTACCGGGAAAGAGGGAATCAAATCTGAACTATTTTCATGCCTGGCTTAATTTGCGCAAACTTCCCCTGATTGATGAGACTATGCAATCGGAAGTTTTTTTTGCGTTTAATTTTTTGACAGATATTACTTCTGAAATGTTGAATAATCTTTACCGTGACTATTTGGTTGAGCGCGCGGAAACAATGATTAACAAGAGGGAAGGAATTAAAGCCGAACAGGAAACCAGAGATCGTTTTTATCTGGGAAGGCCGGGTGACTTGATCCGGAAACATGGAGAGATGACTGCCGACGAGAGTGTGCGCATACAAATAACCGGACCGGCCAATAGCGCCGCTGTAAGCCACGGTACTACAATATATCCACACCTGAGTTTGGGGCCGGGGCAACGCTTTGCATCCAAAGGCGGTTATGTATTAAAGTTTTCGGGAGAGCACGGGGAAAAGTTAATCGACGAAAGTGGCTGGATTGTTCCATAATTCAGAGAAGTGTTCTATCTTAAGCAAATGGAGATAAAGATGCAGGGACGAAATCTTGATTTACCCAATAAAATTAATAACCCGGGAAATAGACTGCGAACTGTTGTTAGTGCGCTGGCAATAGGAGCATTGATTATTTCAGGCTTGACTGTTGCAACTGTACGCGCCGAAGATAAGCCCGATCAGACCCCGCACGATATGCATAACATGCCGGGTATGGAACATATGGAAGGCATGGATCATTCAATGCATCAGCATATGATGTCAGAGCGCGGCACTTATACCAGTAGGGTTATTTCCTATACGACGCCCGAGTTGAAATTGGTTGATAGCAATGGCAAAAGTGTACCTTTGCACGAGCTGATCAATGATCATTCGGCAGTATTGCTAAATTTTATTTTTACGACTTGCACGACGATCTGTCCGGTAATGTCGGCGACCTTTCAGCAAGTTCAGGAGAATCTCGGTGCGGATCGAAAAGATGTGCGTTTGGTATCAATCTCAATCGATCCGGAAAATGATACACCTGCTAAACTAAAGGTCTATGCGGAAAAGTTTAAAGTAGGCCCGCAATGGACATTGCTGACGGGTTCTTTGGAAAACAGTATCGCCGTGCAAAAAGCATTTGGGGCATTCGCGGGTGAAAAGATGAACCATAAGCCGGTCACTTTTTTGAAAGCAAAAGGATCTGATACTCAATGGGTACGCTTGGATGGGCTTGCTGAAGCAGACCAGATTATCAAGGAGTACGATAAGTTGAGTAGCGGGAATATTAAAAAAGATTAATTGCCCATTAAAATTTATTTCATTTTGGAAAAACAATTCTTATGACAAAACTCTCAACTTACTATTTTTCTGCCCGTCCTGCGCATCGCCGTATAGGGGGGTTTACGCTGCTTGAACTGCTGGTCGTCATGGTGATCATCGGGCTGCTGGCCGGGTATGTAGGACCGAAGTATTTCTCCCAGATTGGCAAATCCGAAGTCAAGGCGACCAAGGCCCAGATTGATGCGTTGGGGAAAGCGATTGACCAGTTTCGTTTGGATGTTGGTCGATATCCGACGACAGAAGAGGGGTTGGCAGTCCTGGTTGCACGTCCGGCTAATGTTCCCAAATGGGATGGCCCGTATCTGACTAAAGGTGTTCCGGTTGATCCCTGGGGCACTCCCTACGTTTATAAAGCTCCCGGGACACACGGAGATTACGACCTGATATCTTACGGGAAGGATGGTCGTCCGGGTGGAGACGGCGAAAACGCGGATATTACCAACTGGTAGCTTGTGCCGGATTGAACACTGGGTATCCGATAGGTTGTTATTGATATGGGGTGTCTATGCAGTTTGAGGTAAAGGCATTGCGGGGAAGCGAAGGCATTACCACGCTATCATTGGATGCCATAGATGCCGGTGAGGCTGTAGCACAGGTTGAGTCACGCGGTTATTCCGTGATTTCCATGCGGGCCAGGCAGCAATGGTCGCTAAAGAACCTCGTTCGAAAAAACAAGTTCCCTCTGGTGTTGTTTAGCCAGGAGTTGATTGCACTGCTTCAGTCGGGTTTGTCTTTGATAGAAGTGCTCGAAACACTGTCCGAGAAGGAAGATCAGCCTGAAGCCAAGAAAACGCTGACCCAGATTATTGCGTATCTGTATGAGGGACATAATTTGTCGTATGCGCTGGAACAATTACCCAACGATTTTCCGGCACTGTATGTGGCAACAGTCAGGTCGAGTGAAAAGACCGGATCATTGGCAGAGGTTTTGTCCCGGTATGTTGTTTATGAATCGCAAATGGAAGGAATTAAAAAAAAGATCGTCACTTCGTCAATCTATCCGGTTCTACTGTTTGTGGTCGGAACATTGGTGATCATGTTTTTGATGTTGTTTGTTGTTCCCAGCTTCAGTCACATATATGAAGATATGGGAGGAGATTTGCCCTTTATGTCGCGTATGCTGATGCAGTGGGGACAATTTCTGGATGCGCATTCAAAGGCAGTATTGGCGGTGGTCGTTATCGTTCCTGCCGCGATCATTCTTGCATTATTGCAGCCAACCAGCCAGATATGGCTGAAGCAACAATTGTGGCAAATGCCCGCGATTGGCAAACGGTTGCAATTGTATGAGATGGCACGATTTTACCGGTCGCTGGGAATGCTATTGCAGGGCGGGATGCCGATTCTCGTGGCGCTTAAATTAGTCTCGGGATTGCTGCAGGAATCAAGAAAAGAAAATTTGAGGCTAGCCTCGTTAAGTATTCAAGAGGGAATTTCTATTTCACACGCAATGGAAAAATATGATTTGGCTACACCTCTCGGTTTGAAATTGCTGAGGGTGGGTGAGCGCACAGGACAAATGGGTGAAATGATGGAACGGATCGCTCTTTTTTATGAAGAGGATACCGTACGCTGGATTGAAAGATTCGTTAAGTTGTTTGAGCCGCTGTTGATGGTTTTTGTTGGCTTATTGGTTGGCGTCATTGTTGTGCTGATGTATTTTCCGATCTTTGAATTGGCAGGGAGTCTCAAGTGAGCACCGCTACCGCAAATACAATTCAGCAGACATTCTTTACGCCTAAACAGATTCGTGAAGCACGGGTAATGGCTACCCAGACCAAGCGAAGTATTGCCGAAGTTCTGGAAGACCAGACAGGTCTGCCTCCCAAAGAGTTTGTGGCAGCCTTGGGCAATTTATTGCATTACCCTGTATTTAATATGGAGGCGATTAATCAATTAACGCCTTCATTTGATGAACTGTCATTTTCAAAATCTGCCGAGTGGTTATGCGTCGCACTTAAAGATGAGAACGATAAGCTCATCGTGGTCATGAGTGACCCTTTCAATCTGGAGGCGCAGACTTGGGTAGAGCAACATATTCCTGCGACCTTCATCTGGGGGTTGGCACATAGCACCGATGTGGCGGCCTATCTTGCGCATCACGAGAAATCGCTTGTCGCCATGGATAGCATGCAGGATGTGGTCGATGAGTCCGGTCCGGAAGACAATGACGCGGTTGAGGATCTGTCCTTCAAGACCATCAGCGAGGAATCAAGCGTTATCGTCAAGCTGGTTCACTCGACCGTTTACGACGCATTAAAAGCCGAGGCCAGCGATATTCATCTGGAAACTACTCCCTCCGGTCTTGCGATCAAATACCGGATCGATGGCGTATTGGTTACAGTAAGCGCTTTGGAAGGCCAGGAGATGGCGGAACAGGTGATCTCCCGCATCAAAGTCATCTCGGGATTGGATATTACAGAACGGCGCACACCTCAAGACGGTCGTTTCAAAGTTTCTGTGCAGCGGCATGAAGTGGATTTGCGCGTATCAATTATGCCCAGTGTGTTTGGGGAATGTGCAGTACTGCGTATTTTGGATAAGCGGGCTTTGTCCGACCATATGAAAGGCTTGCGCCTGGATCATCTGGGATTCGATGCAAAGTCCATGGCATTCATCCGCCGGCTTTCCAATGAACCCTACGGTATGGTGCTGGTGACGGGGCCGACGGGTAGCGGCAAAACAACCACGCTGTATGCCGCGCTAACCGAAATCAATCATGGTGAAGATAAAATCATTACCATCGAAGACCCGGTCGAGTATCAATTGCCCGGTGTTTTACAGATACCGGTAAATGAAAAAAAGGGGCTTACGTTTGAACGGGGCTTGCGCTCAATTTTGCGGCATGACCCGGATAAAATCATGGTGGGCGAAATACGCGACCCCGAAACCGCGCAGATCGCGGTTCAATCGGCTTTGACAGGGCACTTGGTTTTTACCACCGTCCACGCGAATAATGTATTTGATGTGTTGGGGCGTTTTATTCATATGGGCGTTGACCCGTACAGCTTCGTTTCTGCGTTGAATGGCATCGTGGCGCAGCGTCTGGTCAGAGTCAATTGCACCCAATGCATTACGGATGATCATCCGGAGGAGTCGGTGATTCTTGAGTCCGGAATCAGCCTCGAACAGGCGAAGACGATTCATTTCCGTCGCGGGTCCGGATGCGGTCATTGTCGGGGCACCGGCTTTAAGGGAAGAAAAGCGATTGCAGAGATTTTGAATTTAAACGATGAACTGCGCGAACTTATAATCGGGAAACAACCCGTCCGCCTGGTGCGTGAAGCGGCCAAAAGGAACGGTACGCGTTTGCTCAGGGATGGTGCGCTGGATTTGGTTTTTCAGGGGGAATCAACATTACAAGAGGTTAATCGTGTCACTTTTATTGCGTGACGAACTGAGGGTGGTATTGAGCCGGGACCAGTTGCAATTGGTTCGCTTGTCCAGCAAGCTCACGCTTAAAGGGTGGGTATATAGCTTATCGGAGAAGAAAAATATTTTTTTCGAAGTAGACGCGGAAGAGCCATGGAGAAATGCTATCAACAAGCTTGAATCCGAATTGGCTGTCATCGAAAAAAAGCCCGATCTGAGCAGCATTGTTCTGGCCAATCAATTTTTACGCTATGCAATCGTTGACGGGGACAAAGCATTAAAAAGTGAAGCGGAGCAAATTGCCTATGTAACGCACCGGCTTGGACTGATGTACGGGGAAAGCGCCAATACCTGGGACGTGAGACTGGACCAGGAATATGCCGGCGCACCTTACATTGCAAGTGCAGTGGATAGGGAATTAATTGTTGAGCTTCGTGAAATATTTAAGCGTTTAAATATGAAGCTGCAATCAATACAACCCTGTTTGATGAAAGCTTACAATTTGTGCCAATCCGTATTTAAGGATAAAAGCGCCTGGTTTGTGATGTTTGAACATGGAAACTTGTGTCTGGCGTGGCTTAACTCAGGGCACATTAGTACGGTTCGAACAATCAAAGTGGGTGAGGACTGGCTTGAAAAGCTGACCGAAATAATAGATCGGGAAACTTATCTCTCCGAATTGGATACCGGGGTGCGGGAGATTTTCCTGATGTCCTTTACAGAGAAGAAAACGGATGTCCCGAAAAACAGTGATTGGAAAATTTACAAGATCACTCCCGAAATTCCATTGGGTCTGTTTGAGCATTATGACGAGAGATTTGCCTTGGCGATGTGTGGTTGACGGATGAGTAAACTGCGGCTTGATTATCAAAGTAATACGATTACTCCCTGGGTAGGCGTGTGTCTGGCCGGAGTAGTCGCGGTCATGCTGATTTTTATTGCCATGTATTTTGTGCAATTGCGCAATCAGGTTAATGCGCTGGAAATCAATCTTGAGCGAACTTCGTCGAAGAAAAATGCGCATTCGGCAAATGAACCAAGCACTGAAAAAGGCAAGTCCGAGCAAGTATTGGAAATAAAGAATGCCAATGAAGTATTGCATCATCTGAGTGTGCCTTGGGATATTTTGTTCAAAGCGGTCGAGTCTTCAGGTGGTAGCAAAATTACGCTTTTGGCTCTCGAGCCCGACTTTGAAAAGAAACAAGTCAAAATCAGCGGCGAAGCCAGTAATTACAGTGCTGTGATGACTTACATTGTTCAGCTACAAGGCCAGGATGTTTTCGATACTGTGTATTTGCAAAACCATGATGTCAGGCAGGAAGATCCTGACAGGCCTGTGCGTTTTACGCTTCTGGCTAACTGGCGGGAAATATTGTGACGGAAAAAACGAACGAATTTCAACTTCTCATTGCGCGGTTGTTTGCACAAAACAGCCCGTCCGGCCCGGTCATTCCTATTGCCGAGCAACTGAACTGGCGTTTTAACCGGTTGCTACCCCTGTTGGGGTGGCCGGGTATTGTGGCAATTGGTTTGCTGGTAATGTGCGTGCCTTTTTATTTTTCAACGCTGCGTCCGCTGCAGGCCAGTTTTGACACGTTGCAACTAAGTGCAATATCAAACCGCGCCCAAATGCCGTATGCCCCGGTAGTTGACCATAGTTTGGATATGCCAAGTGAACAGCTTGTGAAGTTCTATAAATTTTTTCCGTCGGAAAAAACCTCACCGCAGTGGTTCGAGCTAATGGTAGATATCGCGAACAAAAAGGGGCTTGCTTTAAATCACGGGGAATACGCGGTTGTGCGCGATACGGTGGGCCAACTCAGGCGATTCAAGATCACTTTACCGGTGCAGGGTACCTATCCGCAAATTCGTCAATATTTGACTGCGTTGATTGAGGCCGTGCCGAGTATGTCGTTGGAAAATGTTCAATTCGAGAGAAAAGATATTACGGATACTGATTTGCAGGCAAGAATTAAATTAGTACTTTATTTGAGGCAGGCATCATGAAGCTGCAGCGTTGGCATTGGGCCGTTATTGTGCTGGTGACGGCTGTCCTTGTCGTGATGGCACCTTCGGATGACAGGGATGTTGCAAAAAAGAATTCCCGTCCGGATAAAACTGTGTCGAACACGCCCGCTTCAAAAGAACCCGCTGCAGACAGGCCACAATCGGTGCAGGGGGAGAGAGTGGAGTTGGAATTGTTGTCCAAGCTTGAAATACAGCACAAAGAAACTATCCGGGTAAATGATGTTTTTAACCAAACATCCTGGTACGTTGCGCCGCCCCCCCCGCCAAAATCATTAGTTATTACGCCACCGCCAATAGAAGTTCAGGTTCCTGTTGCCCCCGTGTTGCCATTCATTTATCTTGGACGTTACGGGGATACGGATACTCGCACGGTTGTACTTTCAAAAGGGGAAAAAGTTTATACCGTAACGGTGGGCGAAATTATTGAGAATACCTATCGTGTCGAAAAATTCACCAAGGGAGCCGTCAATATGACTTACCTGCCGTTGAATATCGTGCAGTCTTTACGTACCGGAGAGGCTTTGTGATTACAAGGTCTTTTTGTGGAACATTCAATTTAGAAGCCAAGGGTCAGATGCTATGCTGAAATTCGAATCTAATCTCAGAGATGCTGCTGCGGTTACTTGCATTGTGATAATACTTTCTCTGGGCGGCTGTGCCAGTCAGAAATTACATAATGAGGGAATACAACTTGTTCAGGAAGGGCATATCGAGGATGGCCTGCATAAATTAGATCAGGCAAGCAAAACCGATCCCGATAATCTGACGTACCGGAACGATTATCTGCGCACCAGAAATCAAGCCACGAATAGTCTTTTGTCCGAGGCTTCAACTGAACGCTCTCGCGGCCACGCAGATGAAGCAAAGAAAATTTACGAGCGCATTTTAATTATCGATTCCGGCAACCGGAGTGCCAAGCAAGCGCTTGAATTCATCGAGATGGATAAGCGCCATAGCGGGATTGTGGAAGAAGCACGTGCCCTGTTTGAGAAGGGCGATTTGGAGGAAGCACGTGTGGCACTCAAGCCCGTTTTTATTGAGAACCCGGGAAATGCCGCTGCCGGTGCTCTGGTTCGCAAGATTGATGAGCAAGAGGCAAAGGATCAATCCGCGGAACCGGTGTTGATGGGTAAATTCAGGAAACCGATTAGTTTGCAGTTCAGGGATGCAAATATAAAGATGGTTTTTGAAGCGCTGTCCCGTACGAGCGGCATCAATGTATTGCTGGACAAGGATGTCAAGGGGGATATCAAGACTTCGATTTTCGTGAAGGATGTTTCTGTTGCGGATGCTATTGATCTTATTCTCATGCAGGCTCAACTGGATAAAAAAATACTCAGCAATAATACGATATTTGTTTATCCGAATACTGCGGCAAAGATCAAAGAGCTAAAGGATCTCAAAGTCAGAAGCTTTCACCTGATCTATGCGGACGCGAAGCAGATGATGACGCTGATCAAAACATTGTTGAAGACCAAAGACGTATTCGTTCACGAGAAGACAAATTCTTTGATCATGAGGGATACACCTGAAGCTATTCATTTGGCGGAAAAACTGATATCTGATCAGGACATCGCCGATCCAGAGGTGATGCTGGAAGTTGAAGTTCTTGAAATTACCCGTGCGCGTTTGCGTGACCTTGGCTTGCAGTTCCCGACACAGTTGGCTTTTAGCGCAATTCCCCCGAATTCTGCGACAGCGATGACAGTGAGCAATTTGAACCAAATTAACAGTGGTTCGATTTCAGTGACTACACCTACGGTGACGCTTAATGCGATGCTCGAAGATAGTGATACCAATATACTTTCAAGCCCGCGCTTGCGTGTAAAAAATCATGAAAAAGCCAAAATTATGGTCGGGGAGCGTGTGCCGATAATTACCAATTCCGTGACACCGGTTACCGGAGGTACCGGCTCGGTAGTAACGGGGACAGTCTCTTATCAGGATGTCGGTTTAAAGTTTGATGTAGAGCCGGATATTCATCTGGATAATGAAGTGACGATCAAGCTGGGATTGGAAGTCAGCTCGCTGGGGCAGGCCGTTACTACCACTTCAGGATCGTCTGTCTACATCGTTGGAACACGCAATACTTCAACCGCTTTACGCCTTCATGACGGAGAAACGCAGATACTTGCCGGTTTGGTGACCGACAGCGATACAAGTACAGTGGATAAAGTTCCTTTGCTGGGACAGATTCCGCTTTTGGGTCACCTTTTTGCAAATGACAACGGAAATAAAACAAAGACAGAAATTATCCTGTCTATTACGCCGCATATTGTGGGAAATAAAAAGACGCCGGATGCGCGCGAAATGGAATACTGGTCAGGCACCGATGCGGGGCTGCGCAGTGATCAGTTGGTTTTGAAGCCCTATGGAGAGGTTTCACTAAATAGCACAGGCCCCAATACTTCAACTGCCCAAGCTCCGTTACCGTCGGCAGTTCCGCAGCCACGGGCACTTGCCCCAACGCCGCCACCTGCTATTCAACCGGCGTTGACTGCCCAAACCCAGCCGCCGACAGTTGCAATACCGGTGACAGCAATCAAGACTGCTGCTCCGGCGTCGGCAGCGGCCGCATCTGATGTCAGCGCCACACCTGACAATGCCGCAACTGTACCGACAGATTTTTCCTGGCAGGGGCCGGCCCAAGCGAAAGTAGGGGACAAGATAAGTGTGGTTTTTGATGCGCAATCTCTACAAGGCGTGAAGACGCTTAATTTGCATGCGGGCTTCGATCCCAGCGTGTTAAAAGCGGTTGATGTCATCGAGGGTAATGCGATGAAACAAAATAGCGCAAGCTCAACGCTGTCGAAAGTTATCGATCAGGCGGGTGGGGATATCTCGGTTGATTTGTCCGGCAGCGGAACGAATAGGCCGGGCAGTATCTTCACGCTGACGTTCGAGGTTGTTGCACCGGCACAAGAAACGACGGTAACAATTAATTCGATTAGTGGAAACTTGGGTAATGGTGACGCTTATTCTCCGGCAGTGCCGGCGCCATTCGCGCTTACAATTGCGCAATGAGTTTCGCGGTAAGCCTGTTGTGAAAGCGAAAGGGTTTACCCTAATCGAGCTGATCATGACGGTGGCGATCATCGGTCTGTTGGCATCGGTGGTGTTGCCACTGGCAGAGTTGGCGGTGCAGCGTAACAAAGAGCAGGATCTCCGTCTGTCGTTACGCGAAATTCGAAGTGCATTGGATGCTTATAAAAAAGCGGTTGATGACGGGAAGATTCCTCTCGCTGTCGGTTCGTCCGGATATCCTGAATCATTGCAAGCTTTGGTGGATGGCGCAAAAGATGTGAAAAATCCAACGAGCAATAGCATGATCTATTTTTTGAGGCGAATTCCGCGAGACCCGATGGCGACAGATGCAACCAAGTCGAACGAAGAGACTTGGGGGAAGCGCAGTTATGAAAGTAGCGCGGATGACCCGCAGGAAGGCAAAGATGTTTACGATGTGTATTCTTTGTCCTCTGACTCGGGGTTGAATGGTATTCCCTATAAAAATTGGTAAGCCGGTGTGCTTGTATGTTAAAAAAAACAAAAGGTGGCTTTACACTGATTGAGTTGCTGGTGGTGATGGCAATCATCGCTGTTTTGTTAACAATTGCGGCTCCCCGTTATTTTCACAGCGTAGACAAATCCAAAGAGGCGGTTCTGCATCAAAATCTGGAGTTGACCCGGCAAGCGATAGACAAGTATTTTAGTGACAATGGCAAGTATCCCGATTCTCTGGATGATCTCGTTGCCAAAAAATATTTGCGCACGCTTCCCTATGATCCAATCAGCGAGAGCAATGCGACCTGGGTGATAGTACCTCCGGCATCTGTTGACAAGGGGGCTGTGTATGACATTAAAAGTGGTGCAGTCGGGATAGGTATTAATGGGACGGAGTACAAGGATTGGTGACGGATCGAATGTATTTTGTCGATCATAACTGTAGAGAACGGTTAAGCCGAAACTCGTGGCGCCCTATGAGCGGTTTCACTTTTTTGGGGGTGTTGATGATCATCGCAATCATGAGCATAGGTTTGCTTGCGGTGAGTGAAGTTTGGAATATTGCACGAAAACGTGAAAAGGAGCAGGAGCTACTTTTCGTTGGGCACCAGTTCCGGGAAGCCATCAAAATGTACTGTACCCGCGGGCCGAGAGGGAGCCAGATTCAGATTTACCCCATGTATTTGGAAGACATGCTGAAAGATCCGAGATATCCCAATACGCGCAGATATCTTAGAAAAATATACACGGATCCGATGACAGGAACAAATGATTGGGGACTATTGAAAAATCCGAATGGCAGTATTTATGGCGTCTATAGCCTGTCTGACGGAACCACGATCAAGCAAGATAATTTTGATTTGGCGGATGCCGGTTTTGTTGGTAAAAGTAATTACGCCGACTGGAAATTTACTTATACACCCGTTCAGCCTCAAGCTGCGAGCAGCCCCGCCAAGACAACCCCCTAACGCAGAAGATTGTTCAATAAGGCTAATAAAGTGATAAACTGCCGCGCGAGTTGTGGTCGGTAAGCATTTGTTTACCTAGGGTTTGTTGTGCCAGGTTGTTTTTCCGGCGTGTTTTATTCCAAATAGTGAATCATTTCGTAATCAAAACGAAATATAGGGCGTGATACAAGTGGAGATTGATAGAGTAAGTTCAAAGTTGTTCGGGATGGATAATCAGTATGAAAACCGCGCATATTTCCACTTTGCTAAAGTATTGTCCTTCCCGCACCATATGGAAAATGTGAAATGATCTTACGAGCTTTCCTTATTCTTATAGAAGTTTCATTTATCACTGTGTTGAATTATTACATGGCGTCCAGCTATTACTCCCTGGATGTTCTTTATTGTTTGCCGGTTATTCAAACTGCCCGATTTTCGGCGTTGCAATCGCAGACATCCTCCGGCACGTATACGCTTCCCATCATTGCTATAATTTGTGCTGTAGCCTGGAGCGCGGCTGAAGCTGCAGTCATGTGGCCAAGCTTTCCGATCGGTGCAGTGCTGATGAATGTTTTAACACGGGGGGTGACGTTTACAATTATTGCCCGTGTCATTGCAAAATTGTGGAGAGATAAAGAATCAATTCGGAAAGACAGTCTGACCGGTTTGGCTAACCGTTTGGAACTGTCAAACAGGCTCGAAGAAATTCAAGCACAAAGCCAATCCTCGGGAAGTCACTACACACTGTTATTTATTAATATTGACCACTTCAGGGCATTTAATGATGAATTTGGTCACCAAAGCGGGGATGATGTACTCATTTTATTGGCCAATACATTGCTGGAAGTAACCAAAGCCCAAGATGTGGTTTCCAGAATCGCAAGTGACGAGTTTGTAATTCTACTGCCGAGTACGGACGAAAAATTAATTAATCAGCTTGCCGTCAGACTCTGCAAAGCGGCAGAAAAAAAATTACATCAAAATGGATGGAATTTAACTTTGTCATTCGGTTATACGACCGACATTGGTAAAACGAAAGATTTTGAGGATTTGATGAGAGTTGCGACAGAAAAGCTCAAGAGCAATAGAAATAGTCTAACTTCAATTTTGACCAAATAATATTCGGATTCTCAAGAAACGTACTTCATGGCTGCGGCAATTAAAGATGTTTACAATGAAAGTGAAGAATCGATTGATCTGCTCATCCAGGTATGGGTAAGGTTTATTATTGCATTCTACAGTTTGCTGGTTTTTTTCGTGGATCCGAATCAAAACGGATTGGCGAAAGAAATAGTCGATAAACTTCTTATTGCATACTGTTTGTATAGTGCCTGCATTTTGTTTGTTTACGACATGCAGAACATCCGCAAATTTGTTTCGAAATATATTGCCCATTGGATTGACACCGTATTCTTTATATTACTAATAGCAGCGACCGGGGGGCCTGGAAGCGTTTATTTTTATTTTTTATTTTTCCCGATCATTGTTTCTTCATTTTCATGGGGGTTTAACGAAGGGTTAAAGGTGACCGCTTTTGCGGTTGTTCTTTACGCACTGGTTTCATTGGGTGTGGTCTTCCTGCATAAACCCTATGATTTGGCCGAAATGCTTTTGCGGCCATCCTATCTGATAGTGTTCGGGTACATGATTGCGTATTGGGGCGGCGGCAGAATCACACTTAACCGGAGACTTACTCTTTTAAAGGAAATAAGCACGAAGTGGAATCCCCGTTTCGGATCGGATCACGCTATCAAGGTTAATCTCGGCAGATTGGTGAATTTTTACAAGGGCAATAGATGCTTTATCGTTTTGGAGCGCGAAGACCGGTTACCAAAGTATGTCATGCACTCGTTTGATTATCGCAAAAGAGATTCCTCGGACGGACCAAAAGAAATCGAAGTGACAACAGCCAAAGAGCTTCTCTCGCTTCCGCGCTCCATTGCCATTTCCTATGAAAATGTTTCTTCAAACAGTTTGAGAAGTTTTAACAAGTTTGTTTCCTATGATGTGAACACACTGGAGTCTTCCGAGCGGTATCTTCGGGAAAGTAAATCTCTTTCCAGTTTGTTCGATGATCAATCGTTTATTTCAGTGCCTTACAAACAGCAGGGAGTTTCTACCGGCAGGTTATTTTTGCTTGCCGGAAATAAAGAGTTTAGTCGCGCGGATGTTTCCTTTACCAAACAGGTCGCGGATGTTATTTCTTCAGTCATTGACAATATGGAGTTGATTGAGAACCTGATTACCGAGGCTAGCGGACAGGAACGCTTAAGAATTTCACTCGATGTTCACGATACAACGATACAGCCTTATATCGGTTTAACGTTGGCACTGGATGCCTTGCGTATCGAGTTTGATTCAAATTCGCACCTGGCCGATAGAATAAATGAAATCATCCATATGGCGAATATGACCATACATGATTTGCGAAGCTACAAAGATACTTTGCGGGAAAAGTCGCTCATGCGAGGCGAGGTTTTGATGTCAGCCATCAAAAACCAGGGCGAAAGGCTGCATCGGTTTTACGGTATTCAGGTTAATTTTGAAGGTGCAGTTGACCCTAATTTATCCGGAAAAATTGCCGAGGCCGCATTTCAAATTATTAAAGAAGGGCTCAGCAATATTCTAAGGCATACTAACTCGAAACGGGCGATAGTCTCCATCAGCAATAATGACGCGTTCCTGTTCGTGGAAATTAGAAACGAAACGGATTCCGCGCTTCCGCCTGTGCAATTTATGCCAAAATCCATCTTCGAGCGGGTCAAAATATTTAATGGGGAAGCAGTCGTGAATCTAAACGTAGACGGCTATACTGTTGTTCGGATAAAAATTCCTTTGGAAAAGGAACAATATGACAATTAAAACTATTCGCGTCTTGATGATAGACGACCATCGCAGCGTTTTATGGGGTTTGGAAAAACTGATCGAAAGCCAGAAACCCAGGATGGAAGTCGTCGGAAAATTCACCAGCTTTGCCGAGGCTTCAACTCATGTGGCAGAGCTAACACCGGATATAATCCTGCTGGATCTTGATTTGGGGGCTGAAAAGGGTGTGGACATAATTCCCCGGTTGATCAATATTACGACAGCAAAAATTGTTATCCTGACCGGATCCAGAGACCCGATTTTGCATGATCAAGCCGTTATTGCAGGGGCCAAGGGGATATTGGAAAAAGAAAATTCCGCAGAAACTATCTTAAGTGCGATTGAGCGCGTCTATGAGGGCCATTTTTGGATAGATCAAGCGCGGATGACTAGAATTATTACAGATTTGTCCAATCAAAAAGTGGCGAAAGAGACGAATCCTGAACAGCGCAAAATTGATTTGCTGACGCCACGCGAACGCAAAATTATCCGGTCAATGACGGCTCATGCGGGTGCTTCCGGTAGCGAAGTAGCGAAGTCGATTCATATTAGCGAAAGTACTCTCAGAAATCACCTGACATCTATTTATTCTAAACTTGAGCTGAGTAACAGACTGGAACTTTGGGACTATGCCCATAAAAATGGTTTGAACAAAGATGACGGTAGCGCTTAACTTTATTTTGGGCTGAGTTGCGGGTTTAATTCCCCGGCAGTCTGCGCCATAAATATTTTCCCGCTTTCCGTCTATGGTTCTACTTTTCTTAAAAAATTTTAAAATGTCAAGAATAAAAGTTAGTTGATAACCGCGTTTTTATAGAACATTATTTCACCTTTTGCAATAAATTTCGGTAACATGTAAGTAGTTGCGCGCCTGTGTCGGTGCGTTGTGTTGATAGGGAGCTTTATGAAAATTCATGAATACCAAGGTAAGGAGATACTGCGGGGTTTTGGCGTGCCTACACCGCGCGGTGTTGCTTGTTTTAATGTAGAGGAAGCGGTAGCAGCAGCTCAAAAGTTGGGTGGCAAGGTTTGGGTGGTGAAGGCACAAATTCACGCGGGCGGTCGCGGCAAGGGCGGTGGCGTGAAAGTGGCGAAATCACTGGATGAAGTGCGCCAGTTTGCGGGCCAGATATTGGGAATGCACCTGATCACGCATCAGACCGGCCCCGAGGGGCAAGTGGTAAGACGTTTGCTTATCGAAGAGGGGGCTGCTATTGCCAAAGAGTTTTACCTTGGCATGGTGGTGGACCGTGCTTCACAACGTGTGGCGTTACTTGCTTCCAGTGAGGGCGGGATGGAGATCGAAGAAGTTGCCAAGCACTCTCCCGAGAAAATCCGCACAGTTCGTATCGATCCGGCCACCGGTTTAACGACCGCCGAAGCTGTTGAAGTGGCGCGCTCAATCGGAATACCCGATGCGGCGAATGCCGAGGCTGTCAAAGTGATGCAAGGTTTGTACAGCGCCTTCGTTGAAAAAGATGCAATGTTGGCGGAAATTAATCCTCTGGTGCTTACAGCGGATAATCACGTGATTGCTCTGGATGCGAAATTCAACTTCGATTCCAATGCATTGTATCGTCGCCCCGAAATTGTTGCGTACAGAGACTTGGATGAGGAAGACCCGGCCGAAATAGAAGCGTCCAAATTTGAACTAAGTTACATTCAGCTTGATGGAGACATCGGCTGTCTGGTCAATGGCGCTGGTTTGGCAATGGCAACGATGGATATTATCAAGTTATATGGCGGCAGTCCGGCAAACTTCCTCGATGTGGGCGGTGGCGCCAATAAAGAGAAGGTGACAGAGGCTTTCAAGCTTATGTTAAAGAATCCGCATTTGCGTGCCATTTTGGTCAATATTTTCGGCGGCATCATGAAATGTGACGTGATCGCAGAAGGTGTAGTCGCCGCGGCGCGCGAGGTGCATCTGAATGTTCCGTTGGTGGTACGGCTGGAAGGTACCAATGTCGAACTCGGTAAAAAAATTCTGGCTGAATCCGGCTTGCCCATCATCTCGGGTAACGACATGGCGGATGCGGCTCAAAAAGTCGTTGCTGCTGCGAAAGGTTAAACAACATGTCCATTCTTATCAATAAAAATACTAAAGTCATTACTCAAGGCATGACCGGCAAGGTCGGCCAGTTCCATACATTTCACTGCAAAGAATACGCAAACGGCAAGAACTGTTTTGTTGCCGGGGTGAATCCTAAAAAAGCAGGCGAACTGTTTGATGGCATTCCCGTGTATGGTTCGGTGCGTGATGCAAAACAGGCAACGGGTGCGACCGTGTCAGTGATCTATGTGCCACCTTCAGGCGCTGCTGCGGCAATTGACGAGGCGGTAGAAGCCGATTTGGATTTGGTGATTTGCATCACCGAAGGTATTCCAGTGCATGACATGATCAAAACCCGCTACAAGATGCAGGGCAAGAGAACGATTCTGATTGGGCCAAATTGTCCTGGATTGATAACTCCGGACGAAATCAAGATCGGCATTATGCCGGGGCACATACACAAAAAGGGTCGCATCGGCGTGGTATCACGTTCCGGCACGTTAACTTACGAAGCAGTAGGTCAACTGAGTGCACTGGGTTATGGCCAATCATCATGTGTGGGTATCGGTGGTGATCCGATTAACGGCCTAAAGCATATTGAGGTCATGCGATTGTTTAACGACGATCCCGAGACCGATGCTGTCATTATGGTGGGTGAGATCGGCGGTAGTGATGAAGAAGAATGCGCACGCTGGATCAAAGGCAACATGAAAAAGCCGGTGGTTGGATTCATCGCGGGCGTTACTGCACCGGAAGGCAAGCGTATGGGCCATGCAGGCGCGATTATTTCAGGCGGACAGGGCGGTGCAAATGAAAAACTGGCCGTGATGGAAGAAAGCGGTATTCATATCACGCGCAATCCCGCTGAGATGGGACGCACGATGCAGAAAATATTGAAGCTGTGAAAGGTGAAGATGAAACTGTGAAAGGTGCAAAGTAGCGACACCGCCTTGTTCACCTTTCACGTTTCACCTTTCGTATTTTCGATTTATATGGGAAACCAATGCTGGAAATGTTTAGCTCCGCCCAGTTCTGGGTGGATGTTGTTAAGATTATTGTTATCGATCTGTTATTGTCCGGCGATAACGCAGTAGTTATTGCTCTGGCATGCCGAAATTTGCCTCAAGAACAACGTAAGCACGGTATTCTGTATGGTGCCATCGGAGCGATTGGCCTGCGTGTTGTGCTGACTTTTTTCGCCGTCAATTTGCTGGCACTACCGTATCTTAAGATGGTCGGAGCGATATTGCTGCTGTGGATAGGCGTAAAGCTAATCCTGCCGGATGAAGATGGGCATAGCGAAGGTAGTATCAAGGCTGAAAACAGTCTTTGGGGGGCGGTGAAAACGATCATCGTCGCCGATTTAGTGATGAGCCTCGATAACGTTATCGGAGTGGCAGGCGCCGCGCATGGCAATGCGATGCTGCTTATTTTCGGCTTGCTGATTAGCATTCCTTTGATCGCCTGGAGTAGCCAATTGGTGTTGCAGCTAATTGATCGCTTTCCATTCATCATTTATGCCGGTGGAGCATTGCTGGGCTACGTGGCCGGTGAGATGCTGGCGGGGGAGGCATTATTAAACTCGCTGCTCAAAACACAATATTTATTGCAAGAATTGATTCCGCCAGTCTGCGCTATATTCGTGTTGTTGATGGGAAAGTGGCTGGGAGGGCGCAAGACCAAAACTGGTAAGGTCGTTGATCTGGTGGAAGGGCGCGTTCCTGAAGCTCATAATCGCGATAAGAGATAACCCGAAATATTTGAAATGAAAATATTGATACCTGTTGATGGTTCCGCCAATGCTGATCATGCCGTGGACTACGTGATCACTCATGCGAGTGAGCTTAAAGAAGCACCGGAAATTTTTTTGCTAAATGTTCAGTGGAAGTTGGCTTTGGGCAATGTGAAGTTATTTATCGACCAGGAAACAGTTAAAGATTATTATCGCGAACAGGGTCTGGACGCATTGTCGCAAGCACGGGAAAAATTGGACTCGGCCAAAATTACTTATTCCTACCATATCAGTGTTGGTTCCCCCGCGGATACTATTGTGCGCTATTCAGAAGAACAAAAAATTGATCAAATTGTGATGAGCGCGCCGGGGCAAGAATCGATAACCAGCTTCCTTTTGGGATCGGTTGCAAGCAAGGTG
>Ga0182030_10000941_pt1 | contig 57988 bp, 49 predicted proteins | sample 812S3MmetaG_FD_121299 | JGI IMG/M metagenome (GOLD analysis project Ga0182030, IMG submission 121299) | Permafrost microbial communities from Stordalen Mire, Sweden - 812S3M metaG (Illumina Assembly) | ecosystem: Environmental > Terrestrial > Soil > Wetlands > Permafrost | place: Sweden... | reverse complement strand
GCCATGCGCCATGACCAAATTACGGAGATTACGAAGGTGACCGCAACTCCAGCCGGAAATAGCCACCATTCGTGAAAGTAGTCTCCGACCGCCATTCCGAGTACGCCCACGGTAATTCCGGCTCTCGTACATGGGGCGGCCACGGCGCGCGCCGTGATTGCCAGACATTCGCGAGTCGCCCGAAGAGTGACCCGACATCTCGGACAAGTGAACTTCATCGCCCGAATGGCAAATGCGAATATCGACGGAAGAGAATGTCGGCACTGCGGACAGGTCATGGTAAAGACCGCCAAGTCGGCACCCAACCACCCATGTAGGGTTCCGCGTGGATCCCGGCATTGATGTTTACGTCAAACCGGTCAGCTACCGCAATAGGCAAACTTCGCGGCGATCCCTCTCATGCCGATATCCGCCCGTGCCGGTCCCGGAACCGCACTGCGGCAAAGGCACATTGCCAACCTTGCGGCTCCGGGGGGCCTTGACCTCATGCTGCGTGCGATTGCGCGACCCCGGCACCTTGCGCTTCAAACTCGAGGACACGAGCGACGGCATGTACGGTGGCGGCAATGCGCACGGCACTCTGCACGGCTTCGCGTGATAAGCCGTGGTGACGCAGTTGTCGCTCGTGTGCGGCCACGCAGGTTCCACAGCCATTGATGGCGGACACCGCCAGCGACAGCAGTTCAAAGTCGGCCTTTTCGACGCCGGGGTTGGCCAGCACATTCATGCGCAGGCGTGCCGGCATCTGCTGGTACTCGGCGTCCTCGACCAGATGCAGAAAGCGGTAGTAGATATTGTTCATACCCATCACGGCCGCAGCCGCGCGCGCGGCATTCAGATCGGCGGCCGCGAGGCGTGCGCCTGCGAGTGCCTCGAGGTCACGTGCCAGCACTACGTGTCGTGAGGCAATGGCTGCCGCGACGGCAACCGCCCAGATCTGCCGCTCGGTCAGGCCCGGCGCCCCCGTGGTGGTGAGTACCGAACCTAAGTTAAGTCGCAGATCTCGGGCATAGTCCGGCAGCGACTCGCGAATGCTATCCAGCGTGGTCATTTTTCGATTCTCCTTGATTCCCTAGGCGGCTTTCAGCGTGTCATCGCCCTTCTGCCAATTGCAGGGACACAGCTCATCGGTCTGCAATGCATCGAGTACCCGTAGCACCTCCTGCGGATTGCGGCCGACGTTCAGGTCCGTGACGTAGACGAAGCGGATGACGCCCTGCGGATCGATGATGTAAGTCGCGCGCTGCGCCACGCCGGCTTCCGTATCGAGGATGCCCAGCGCCGTGGTCAGCTCGCGCTTCACATCCGCCAGCATCGGAAAGGGCAGATCCTTCAACTCGTCCTTGTCGCGGCGCCAGGCCAGATGCACGAACTCGGAGTCGGTGCTCGCGCCGAGCAACTGCGCATCGCGCGCACGGAACTCCTTCTCCAATTTGCCGAATGCCGCAATCTCGGTCGGACAAACGAACGTGAAGTCCATGGGCCAGAAGAAGATCACGCGCCATTTGCCGGCATGCGTGCCACTGTCGATGCTCTGGAACGCCTTGTTCTGGTCGGTGGAAATGACGGCATTGAGCCGGTACTCGGGAAACTGCTTGCCAATACCCAACATGGTCGTGCTCCTTGAGAAATGTGTTTCGCAACGATTGCGGTGGAGCAAGTCTGGATGCGGATGTCGCCCATAGCCAATCGATTGACTTTATAATACCGATAGACGCCATATATCGAGACAGTCATGTCGGACATCAAGCTCAAGGATCTGCGCTACCTGGTTACCGTGGCCGATACCGGCCATTTCGGTCAGGCCGCGGCGCGCTGTTTCGTGAGCCAGCCGACACTGTCCGCCCAGCTCAAGAAGCTCGAGGAGTATCTGGGGGTGAAGCTCATCGAGCGCCAGCCGCGCCGTGCGACCCTGACCCAGGCGGGCGAACAGATTGTCGCCCGGGCACGTGTCATCCTCGGCGCCAGCGATGAGGTGGTCACCATCGCCCAGACCTATCGGGATCCGCTCGCGGGGCGGCTGAAGGTCGCCATGATTCCGACGGTCGGGCCGTACGTCCTGCCCCAGGTCGCGCCCGCCGTGCGCAAGCAGATGCCGCGTCTGGATCTGCTGCTGTTTGAGTATCAAACCGCTGCGATGCTCACCAAGGTCCACGCCGGAGATATCGATGTCGGCGTGCTCGCGCTGCCCGTCGAGCATGAGGGGCTGGCGACTCGCAAGCTCTACGATGAGGACTTCAATGTGGCGCTGCCCGAGCATCACCGGTTGGCCAAGCAGGCCACGGTACGAATCGCCGACCTGGCCGATGAGTGCCTGCTGTTGCTCGAAGAAGGTCATTGCCTGCGCGACCAGGCCCTGGAGGTGTGTAGCCGGATTTCCTTGCAGGAGCGACAGGATTTTCGCGCCACGAGCCTCGAAACCCTGCGCCAGATGGTCGCGGCCGGTGCGGGTGTGACGCTGATACCGGAGCTCGCCAGCCGCGGGGCCTACGGCAATGCACGCGGGGTCGTCATCCGGCCATTGGTGCGGCCCACGCCCCATCGGCAGATCGGCGCCATCTGGCGCAAGTCCAGCGCACGGCTGGCGGCCATTGAGGCGTTCTGCGACATTGTGGTGAAACATGCCAAATGAGTTCTGCCGCACATCGGCCCGCGGCCCGGCCATGCCTCGCTCTGGCATAATCTGATGTTCACGCCAGCGTTTTTGCGGAGCAGCCAGTCCATGACAGCCACCACCCGGACCCCGCTTCTGCTGGCGCTCTTGTTGATGGCGATCAGCGTCGCGCCGCGGTTCGGCAATACCGCCGAGAGCAATCTGGTCGTGGCCGGCGCCTGGATACGCCAGCCGCCGCCGGGATCGGATGTTGCCGCGGTCTACCTGTCACTGCAGAACGTCGGAACGACGACCGCCAAGTTGACCGGCGTGGAGTGTCCGATAGCCGGCATGGCGATGCTGCACGAGTCACGGGAGTCTGGCGGTCAGTCGCAGATGCGGGAACTCAGCTCCGTGACGCTGGCTCCCGGCGCGAGCCTGGCTTTTACTCCGGGCTCCAAGCACATCATGCTGCACGGGCTCACGCATCCGCTGCAGGTCGGTGAACGCGTCCCGATCGTGCTGGTGTTCGCCGGGGGTACCAGGCTGCATGTCACGGCACTGGTGCGTCCCCTCGGGGCGAGCTGAGCCCGCGCGCACTCGCCCGGCGGCCATTATTCATGCGACTCGACCGCGCCTCCGAGCACATCACACCCTACGACAGGCTGGCGTTTTCGGACGTGCAGGCCCAGGCGCTGCTCGCCAGTGGTGAGCATCGCCAGGAACTCACGGCATTCTTCGGTGAGCGTGAATACGGCGAGCTGCAGTACCTCGCGCGCCGCGCCGCGGGGTCCGCCCGCACAGCTCGCGCCGGCCGCGTACTCATCATTCCCGGCATCATGGGCTCGCAGCTGGGCTTTGATCGCCCGGCCCCGCAGCCGCCGGACCTGTTGTGGGTGGATGCGGCCGACATTGGCGCGGGCCGGCTGCGGGCATTGCGGATGGAGGCGGCGGCGCCGGTTCGCACCATGGGCGTGGTGCTGTTCTCGTACCTGCGGCTGCGGCTGAATCTGGTGGCGAGGGGCTTCGATGTGGCCTGCGTCGATTATGACTGGCGGCTGGGCATCGAAGCGTTGGGCGAACAATTGGCGCAGCGTATCGAAGCCGAGCCGCATGCACAGGTGCACCTCGTCGCGCACAGCATGGGTGGCCTGGTCAGCCGGGCGGCACTGTCGCGGTCGGCGCGGCACAAGGTGCAGCAGGTCGTGTTACTGGGCTCGCCCAACGAGGGGTCCTTCGCCGGGGTGCAGGCGGTACGCGGCACGTATTCGGTGGTGCGCAAACTCGCGCAGCTCGATGCGCGCACCAGTGCCGAGCAGCTCGCCGAGGAGGTGTTCAACTCCTTCCCCAGCCTCTATCACCTGCTGCCCACGCCCGGCCACACCCAGCCCATCGATCTGTTCGATGCGCAGCAATGGCCACGACACGGCCCGCGCCCACGCGCCGAACTGCTGCGCGTGGCCTGGGCGAGTCGCGCCGGCCTGGCGCAAGCCACCGAGCATTACTCGGTGGTGGCCGGCACGGGCCAACCGACGGTGACCGGCATCGAACGTGTCGCGGACGACTTCGTCTATACGATCACGCCGCACGGCGATGGCACGATTCCCGTCGTCAGTGCCCGGCTGGATGGCGCGCACACCTACTACGTGCCCTGTGCGCACAACGAGCTGACCCGCGATACGCTGGTCGCAGACGCCGTCGCCGACATCCTGAAATCCGGCAGTACGCGCCGCCTCGCCCGGCGGTGGTCACCGCGCAATCGGGCCGTGGGCCGCATCAGCGATTCGGACCTGCGCCTTACGCGCACCGCGAAGGTGGATCTGACCATGCTTGACCCAGATGCACGGCGCGCCTTCATGCAGACCCTGAACGAACCGCCACCGCTGCGGCTGCGCACACCCAGTCGCGCCTGAACTTCCGACACTGAGCCCGCTGCAACTTTCGGACACCAGCCGTGTTCTGGAGGGACCAGCCAGCTCTATGCCCCGAGGAGTCCCACCTTGAACGCCAATCTATTACGCCGCAGCGTCTTTGGCCTCATTTCGGTCGTCCCTGCCATGCTCATGGCGATCATTCTGGCTGGGGCGGCAAATCCGGCCTGGGCGGACAACGGGTCCATAGCGACGGTGAACGGCACGATCCATGTGAGCGGCGAGCATGCGGATGTGAGCACCGGCAATCGCAACGTCGATGTGGACGGATCGGAATACCCCAGCGACCTGCACACGATCAATGGTGCAATCTTTGTCGACTCCGGCCAGAAAGCCCGCAGGATCAGCGCAATCAATGGCGGCATCCGCATTGGCGACAATGCCGCGGTCGGTGAAGTCACGACGGTGAACGGGGGCGTTGCGCTGGGGACCGGTGTGACGGCGCAGTCCTTACACACGGTGAACGGAACGATCAGCATCGGCCAGGGCACGCACATCAAGGGCGAGGTCCGCACCGTCAATGGCGGCCTCGAGCTTGCGCAAGGCGTGGACATTGGCAGTGATCTGGCGAATTTCAACGGCAAAATGCGCCTGCTGGGCGTGCATATCGGCGGATCGGTGCAGACCCGCAACGGCGATATCTATGTCGGAGCTGGTTCGCGCATCGACGGCGGGTTGCGCGTGGACGCCTTTAGCTTCAATACTGGCCCTGACAATTGGTTCACTCGGCTCATCTTCGGGAACTACAACGGCCCCGAACAGCACGTGCCCACGATCATCATCGCCCCGGGCGCGGTCGTGTCCGGTACCTTGCATTTCGAGCGGAACGTGAATCTTTACGTGAGCAGTGCTGCCAAGATCGGCCCGGTTGAGGGGGCCAGGCCCAGTCCGTATACGGGCGAGTAGCTGCCCGCCTCAGCACCCGCGCAATCAGCTGGTGTCCGCACGGTGTCCGCAAGGCTGTCCGCGGACAACCGTGAAGGGGCCCGTATCCGGGGAAAAGTGTACAAGAACAGTAAGTTAGCCCTCTGCTGAAAGGTGGCACACCACTTGCTCCTTCGACGTCGACAAGGAGATCAAGGTGCTGGGCTACTTCCTGAATCTGGCCATCCGCAGCTTGCGGCGCAATCTGGTGCTCACGGCACTCATGGTGACAGCGGTCGGGGTGGGCATCGGTGCCTGCATGACGGTGCTGACCACCTTGGTGGCCATGTCGGGCAATCCCATCCCGGACAAATCCTCCCAGCTTTACGTGCCCTTGATTGACGTGTGGGGACCAGGCTCGCGGCGCGCGAGCGCCGGTCCGACCGCGGACAAGCTTCCCGACGAGTTCACCTATCGCGATGCCACCGCATTCATGAAGGCGCGGGTCGGCGCCCGTCAGGCCGCGATGTATGCCGTGGCACTCAATGTCAGTCCGCCCGACGCCAAGCCTTTCGAGGCGCAGGGACGCGCCACCTTCGGAGACTTCTTTTCCATGTTTGATGTGCCGTTCCGCAGTGGTGCCCCCTGGGGCCAACGGGAGGACGATGATCGGGCCAACGTGGTGGTCCTGACCTCGAAGCTGGCCGACCGCGTGTTCCCGCACAGCGATGCGGTAGGCCGGACCTTGAGCCTGAGCGGCCACGACTACCGCGTAGTCGGTGTCATTCGCGCCTGGACGCCGACGCCGCGCTTCTACGATGCAAAGGACTTTGGGGCATATAGCGATTCGGAGGAGTTCTATCTGCCCTTTTCCACCGCCATTGACCGCCAGATCCAGACCACGGGCAGTAATTGGTGCCATGAGGCGCCACCCCCGGGCTGGGAGGGACACCTGAACTCAAGTTGCGTATGGCTGCAGTTCTGGGTGGAACTGCCGACACCGGCCCAGGTGCGTAACTTCAGAACTTTCCTGCAGGGCTATGCCGCCGAGCAGCAGCGCCTTGGCAGGTTCCACTGGTCCTCACCGACGCAGCTCTACGATGTGATGGGTTGGCTGGCATACCAGAACGTGGTGCCGGCGGAAGTACGGGTCAACGTGCTGGTTGCCGCAGGCTTCCTGGTCGTGTGTCTGGTGAATGCCGTGGGTCTGATGCTGGCAAAGTTCGCCGGCTGTGCCAAGGAGCTTGCCTTGCGGCGCGCCTTGGGTGCCTCACGAGGCGATGTTTTCCAGCAATGCATGGCCGAGACGCTGATGGTGGGTCTGCTCGGCGGCGGGCTGGGACTGATACTGACAGCCGTGGGCCTCGCGGGTCTGCGCGCACTGCTGGCCGTGACCAGCTCGGACAGCGCGACCGGACATCTGGTCACGCTGAATGCGGGCATGGTGCTGATCACCATGGGGGTAGCGGTCGTCGTGACCGTGTCGTGCGGACTGTATCCCACCCTGCGAGCCAGCCGGATCACGCCGGGTTGGCAGCTCAAGGCCCCATAACAGTCGGCTCAGGGAGAACGCGATGGAAATGCTGCCCATTCTGCGCGCCCTGAGGCGCAACAAGATCGGGGCGCTGCTGATCGGATTGCAGATCGCGCTGACGCTGGCGATCGTGTGCAACTGCCTGTCCATCATCCAGCAGCGGATCGGGCAGATGCAGCAGCCCACGGGCCTCGATGAGGCAAACATCTTCACGCTGTCGAATGCCTGGGTGGTAGCCCCCGACAATCTGGAGGCCCGCATCAGGGCGGATCTGGCTGCCCTGCGCTCTTTGCCGGACGCCATCGACGCCCAGGCCACGGCCAGCTATCCGCTGAACGGAGGCGGCTTTGGCTGGGGCCTGAGCCTCAGGCCTGATCAGAAATTTTCCACCGCGCCGTCGACGCAGTACTTTGTCGACGATCATGGCCTGGCAGCCCTGGGGGTGAAACTGGTCGCGGGGCGATGGTTCACGGCGGATGAGGTGGGCCGCACGGACATCAACGATTCGGTGTTTCCGGCCACCATGGTGGTAACACGCGCCCTGGCGAAGGCGCTGTTTCCCGCGGGCAACGCGCTCGGACAAGTGGTCTATTTCACGCCGCGCAACTCCAGCCGGATCGTGGGCATCATCGAGCAGGCGCAGACACCGTGGGCGAGCAACAACGGCAGTGTATCCGGCCGCGAGTATTCAAGCTTTCTACCCCTGCAATTCCTGAACAACGGCCTGTATTACGTCGTGCGCACGCGGCCCGGTCGGCAGGCACAGGTCATGCGCGCCGCACAGGACAAGCTCTATGAGCTCACCCGCCAACGCGTCATCCAGAACGTGCAGCCGTTCGCGACGACCCGCAGCAACGCGTATCGGATCGGGCGCGCGACCAGCATCGTGCTGGCCACGGTGTGTGCACTGCTGCTGGCCATCACCGCCTTCGGCGTCCTGGGCCTGACCGCGTACTGGGTGACGCAGCGACGACAAGACATTGGCATGCGCCGGGCGCTCGGGGGGCGCCGCGTGGACATCCTCAGATACTTCCATACCGAGAATCTGCTGATTGCCGGGAGCGGCTGCATTGTCGGCATTGTGCTGGGATTGAGCGGCAACGCCTGGCTGGCCACCAGTCTGGAGCTGGCGCGCATGAGCGTCCAGTACATCTGCCTGGGCGCGCTCATCGTGCTGGCAATATGCCAGGCGGCAGTCTTGTGGCCCGCGCTGCGTGCCGCGTCCGTTCCGCCGGCCCTTGCTACCCGAAGTCTGTGAACGCGGGTCCTTACTGGCTGATCTTGATCCGCGCCCCATCGTGCAGCTTGGTGAAGTCCCCGATCGCCACCATTGTGCCGGGGTCAAGACCCGAGAGGATCGTCTGGCCGCTGCTGCCTTTCTGACCCAGCAGCACGACTTGGCGGTGAACGGTGCGATTGTCGACCACGAATACCGCGCCGCCGTCACCCTCGGTCTGGACGGCGTCCGCGGGCACGAGGACGGCGGTGGAGACGGCGGAGGTGCTGCCCGCCGCGGGGGAGGCATCGTCGACGAAGGACACGCGCGCGCCCATTTCCGGCAGGACCCGCGCGTCTCTTTGCTTGAACCCCACCCGCACCTCCACGGTCGCTTTGGAGCGATCCGCCGTCGGGACGATGGCGATGACCTCGGCCGGGATATGCCAATCGGGGTAGGCGTTGAGCGTAATGGCGGCCGGTTGTTTCGCGTGCACGCGGCTGATGAAGTTCTCACTCACATCCACGTCGACCTCGAGGGAGTCCATGTCGACGATCGTCGCGATACCGCCACCGCCTGAGAACTGCGGTGAGACGATCTGCCCGGGCTGCGCGCTCTTGACGGTAATCACCCCGTCGAAGGGGGCGCGGATCACCGTGGTGTCCTCGTATCGCTGGTTCACGATGACGTTGGCCCGGGCCACCGCCAGATTCTGCTCAGCCACCAACGCGGCCTGCTGCGCCGCATCGTCATTGGCTTTCGCGGTATCGAAGGCATCCTGGCTGATCAGGGCCTCCTTGAGCTGGGCCTGATTGCGCAAAAAGCCGGGGTGAATATCGGCTGCGGACACCTTCGCGGCAGCCAGTGCCGCCTCGAGCTGTTTGACCTGCGCCTGCGCGGCTTCCAGCGCCGCGTGCGTATTGGAGTTATCCAGCCGCGCAATCACCTGCCCCTGCTTGACGACATCCCCGGCCTGGACCAGGACTTCCTCAACCTTGTAGATACTATTGGCCGACACGGCGGCCTGGCGCAGCGCGACCACATAGCCGGACGCATCCAGCAGCGTGCGCCCCATCGAGGGGCTGCTCGAGGTCGACTGAACTGCGGTCGCAACGGCTGTCTTGACGGGCACGGCATCGGTGGCCGCGTTGAGGAACCAGGCGGCGCCCCCGCCCGCCAGCAGCAGCAGGGCGATGCCGATGGCAACCGGCACAGGCCAGCGCCGGCCTGTCGTGCGGGTGGCGGGCCCCTCGCCGCGGTTGATGCGCAGCCGTTCCAGTAATTCGCTTCGATCGTCCATTGATGCCCCTTACGGATGCGTCGGCAACGCGCCGGCGTCCCTGCGATTCCACCAGCCCCCGCCCAGTGCCTGGAATAGGGTGACGGTGTCGGTAAATCGGCTGGCCAGCGCCCGCACATAGGCCAGGCGCGCCTGCTGATAGGATTGCTGCGCCGTCAGCAGCGACACGTAGTTCGCCGTGCCGATGTCGTATTGCCTCTGGATCAGATCCAGACTCGCCTTGGCGTCCGCGACGGCATCGTTTTGCGCATTCAGCGCCTGCGCATCGTTATCCAGGGCCGTGAGGGTATCGGCGACGTTTTGAAACGCACTCAGCACGGTGAGCTGGTATTGGGCTTTGGCCTGGTCGAATGCAGCGATCGCCGCGCGCCGCTTGGCCCGCAGCGTTCCGCCCTCGAACAGGGGCTGTGCAATCTGCCCCGCGATGTTCCAGGTGTTGGATCCGGGTTCGAGCAGGCTGGCGAAGCGCAGGGCCTCCCCACCAAACGCACCGCTCAGGGTCAACTGCGGCAGCATGTTCGCCGTCGCCACACCGATCGCGGCACTGGCCTGGTGCAACACCGCGGCCTGGAGGCGAATATCGGGGCGCTGCGCGACCAGCGAGGAGGGCAGGCTCACCGGTAAGTCCTGCGGCAGCTTCAGATCCACCAGCTTCAGTTCCGGCGCGGGCACATCATGCGGAAAGCGGCCCGTCAGGATGGCAAGCTGATGCTCGGACATGTCCAGCTGCTGCTGCAAGGGCGGCAGGCTCGCACGCACCGCGGCCAGATTTGCCTTCTGCTGCAACACGTCGGCGTTGGTCTGGCTGCCCAGCTGTACCAGCCTTTGGATGACGGTGAGCTGCTTCTCCTCCAGCGAAATGATCTGACGTGTCGCTTCCAGCAGCTCGCGGGTCTGCGCGAACTGGATCGCGGCGGAGGCCACATTGAAGGTCAGGGTGAGATAGCTCGCCTCGAGTTGGAAATTCTGCTGCTCCGCCTGCGCGCGCAGCCCTTCGAGCGTCCGGCGCTCACCGCCGAACACGTCAAAGGTGTATGAGACGTTCAGATTCGCCGCATAGATATTCGTAAAGAAGGCAGGGAAGCCCGGAGCAATGCTGGCGCCGCTGCTCTTTTCGCGCTCCCCGAAAGCAGAACCGGTGAGACTCGGCAGGAAGACCCCCGCCTGCGCCCGGACATTCTCGCGGGCTGCGCGCAGGGCAGCCTGCTGGGCGGCAATATCCGGATAGTTGGCCATCGCCTGAGCGATGAGTTCATCCAGGGTGGCAGACCCGAACAGCGTCCACCACTCACCGGGCAGGTCCTGACCCGACTGAAACCGTTGCGGTTCGCCGCCGATCACGTCGGTGGACTGGGTGCTCTTGGCGAGGTCGCCGGGGGTATAGCCCTGCGTGGCGGGCGGCGCTGGCGCATGGAAATCCGGACCGACGGCGCAAGCCGACAGTAGCAACACCGCAGTCAATCCAAGTCTTCGGATCACCCGACGCCCCCCATCCTTATGCTAATTCTCGATGCTACGTCTCGCTCTCGGCTGCCGACCCGGACATCACCTGGTGCTGCACACGGCATGCCAGGACTTGGGCCGCCTGCAAGTGATTGTATGCATGCCGATGTGGAGTGTCCTGCCTTTGTGCGCAGGCCTCGAACTGTCCGCGGGAGCGGACACCGGACACTCCCGCGGACACATTTTAAGGGGGGGATTGGCCCGTCACCGCAAATAATGTCACGTTGGTATTCGCGCTCAGCGGGGATTTCCCAGGCTTACCGCCGTTCATCAGCAGGAAATAGGCGGTCAGCTGCAAGGAGGTGTCACGGCCGGTATTCTTCGGCGGAAAGGCGCCCATCGCATTGGCCACACGGGCCAGGTATTCCTGCGTCGACTTCGCGCCCCAGTGCGCCATGAAGTGCGCCCCCACGAGCGGTGGCACCTGGTCCCCGTTCTGATCGATGGTCTTGATCATGTTTTCGGGCAGGGTGTTGACCTCGGGCACTTCCCCGGGCGCGCCGCTGCGACCGCGCATGTTGAACTGATGACACAGGCCGCAGCTGGATTCGTATGCAACCTTGCCGGCGCGGGCCTGTTCGGCGGTAAACACCCGTGGTGCCGCTGCCGACTCTCGCCCCGGATCGGCGGCCCAGGCCACCGCCGCCCCACTCACAATCATCGTCAGCATGAAACCGCGGATCATGGTTGGTCTCCCGTTTTGGAACGAGCCTAGACCCGGCGCTGCGCTGTTGCCGATGTTTGTAATGAAATGATGGAACGGCGGGATGAAGGTGGCGATTTCGGCAACGATTCTGGTGTTGATTGATCAACAAAGCGCCAGAGACGTGACATGAAGAGCGGTCATATCAGCGTGGGCGCGACGCCGGCAACGCATTCCGATCCGTTCAGGACAATCTGTTTATAGGCCAATGCGCGCGGCAGCAGCTGCCCGCTGTAGGCGTGCGCCGTGGCCAGTTTGGCCGCGTTGAATTCAGTGGCCGCCTGCGCAGCATCAGTGCTGACCAGTGTCGCGGCACGCGCCATCAGCCAGCCGCCCAGCACAAATCCACACATCATCAGGTACGGCACCGCGACCGCGAGCGCGCGGTCGGGTTGCGTGGCGCCGAGGCTCAAGAGCTTTACGGTGGCTTCGCGCAAGTCATGCACGGCCGCGTGCACCTCGCTGCGAACGAGCTGCGCGGCGCCGCTGCCGGCTTCAGCGGCAAACTCATGCTCGATCTGCGCCAGCAGGGCCAGCATCGCCGCGCCCTGGTCGCGCGCCAGTTTGCGCCCCAGCAGATCATTGGCCTGAATACCCGTGGTGCCCTCGTAGATCGCGGTGATCCGTACATCGCGCAGCCATTGCGCGGCGCCGGTCTCCTCGATGAAGCCCATGCCGCCGTGAACCTGGATGCCGGTGCTCGCGAGCTCCACGCCGAACTCCGTGCACCAGCCCTTGACGATGGGGATCAGCAGATCCCCTTGTGCCTGGGCCTGCGCGCGCACGGTGGCATCGGCATGCGATTCGGCCAGATCCAACTGCCATGCCGTATAGAGGGTCAGCGCGCGCATCGCTTCGGTGCCAGCCTTCATCTCCAGCAGCATGCGCTTCACGTCCGGATGATGAATGATGGGTGCGGGGGTGCCCTTCGTCGCGGCGCTGTTGCGTCCCTGCACCCGCGTGCGCGCATAGTCCACCGCCTGCTGGAAGGCCCGTTCGGCCACGGCGTAGCCCTGCAGACCCACGGCCAGGCGGGCCACGTTCATCATGATGAACATGTATTCAAGGCCACGGTTGGCCTCGCCAATGAGGTAGCCGACGGCGCCCTCGCGCTCACCGAATGACATCACGCAGGTGGGACTGGCGTGGATGCCGAGCTTGTGTTCGATGGATGCGCAGCGCAGGTCATTGCGCGCGCCCAGCTCGCCGTTTTCGTGCACGAGGAACTTGGGCACGAGAAACAGCGATATGCCGCGCACGCCTTCGGGCGCGCCGTCAATGCGCGCCAGCACCATGTGAATGATGTTGTCGGTCAGATCGTGCTCGCCCCAGGTGATGAAGATCTTCTGACCGAAGAGGCGAAATTCATCGACCGCCAGATCACCGCCCTGGGGTACGGCGCGGGTGCGGATCAACGCCAGATCCGAGCCGGCCTGCGGTTCGGTGAGCACCATCGTGCCGGTCCACTCACCGGTCACCATCTTCGGCAGATAGCGCTCTTTCAGCGCCGCGGAGGCGGTGATTTCCAGGGCATGAATGGCCCCGTAGGTCAGCATCGGGCACAACTTGAACGCCAGATTGGCCGAGGCCCAGGTCTCCTGCACGGCGGTGGCCAGAAGCATCGGTGCTCCCTGGCCGCCCAGGTGCGCCGGGGCCCGCAGCTGCTGCCAGCCGCCGGCGACGAACTGTTGATAGGCCTCGCGGAAGCCGCGGGCGCTGCGTACGCCCGCCTCGCTCCAGTGCGCGCCTTCCTGATCGCCGCTGTGGTTGATGGGGTCCAGAACGCCTTCGGCGAATCGCGCCGATTCGCTCAAGACGGAGTCGGCCAGATCGGCCGAATACTCGGCATGCGCAGGACAGCCCGCCAGCGGCTGCGGCCCCAGCAGTACATTCAGGACAAAGGACAGATCCTTGAGCGGCGCGCGGTACATTTGCCACCTCTTGGGTCAGATCTGCGCCAGCGCCGGCACGACATTGGCGGCGAGGAAATCCACGAAACACTGGACACGCGGATCGGCTCCCTGGTTCGCAGGGTACACCGCATACAGGGGCATGATCTGTGGCAGTTCCCAGTCGGACAGCAGTAACTTCAGCCGTCCGGTTGCAAGCCCCTGCCGACACAGGAATTCGGGCAGCACACCGATTCCAAGTCCGGCGGCGGTCGCCGCATGCAGGACGGCCGGATCATTCACGGCAAGCCTTGAGGTCACCGGGATCTCGGCGCGCATCGCGCCATGCACCAGCGTCATGCGAAATTCGGGGCCCTCCCCTTCAGGGGTCAGTAAATCGTGCGATCGCAGGTCATCGGGTCGCTCCGGCGTGCCGCGCCGCTGCAGGTAGGCCGGCGTCGCACACAGGATGGCCGGCGGTGAGCCCAGCAGCCAGTTCGCCATGCCAGGCTCCTCACCCTTGCCGGTACGGATGGCGACATCGACGCCCTTGCCTGACTCAAAATCCATGCCGGCCCCCTGGGACTGCAGATTCACCTCGAGCGGGATGTTCGGAAAGCTTTCCATGAAACGGGGCACCAGGGGTGCCAGCAGAATGCGCCCATAGGTCGGGTCCGCCGCCACCCGCAGCGGCCCGGTGGGCGGGGCGAACCAGCGTCGGATCTGGGTGCGTGCGGCATCGGTCTCCTCGACCAGGCGCCGCGCATTGGGATAGATCAGCTGACCCGCTTCGGTCAGGGACAGGCGCCGGGTGGTGCGAGTGAGCACCCGCACGCCCAGGGTCGCCTCCAGGTCCGCGATGGCGCGGCTGACGGCTGCCTTGGGGACGCCGAGCGCTCGGGCGGCTGCGGAGAATCCATTCAGCTCGACCACCTTCGACAAGGTAGCCAGCTGCGCCGGTAACCAGAACAGGCTCATCCTGAGTCCAATAAGAGCTATCCAGGCGGCTATTGTTTCACTACTGTGACATCAATGTACAGGGAAACAGCGAGTACAATCCGGCGCCTGTCGCTCCAGCCCACTGCCTCAAGGAGAAACCAATGCAGATTTCCGTGTACACCATGACCGTCGAAGCCTTCCTGCCCCTGCTCGCCAATCTGTCCAAGCAGTTGGACAAGGCCACCGAATTCGCGGCCGCCAAAAAGTTCGACAGCGCGGTGCTGGCCAACGCGCGCCTGGCGCCGGATATGTATTCGCTCATCAAGCAGGTGCAGCTGACGACCGATTTTGCCAAGAGCGGCACGGCGCGCCTGGCCGGCATCGAGGCGCCGAAGTTCGAGGACAACGAGCAGACCCTCGCGGAGCTGCAGGCGCGCATCAAGAAGACGATCGATTTCGTCTCGAGCGTGAAAGCCGACAGCTTCAAGGGTGCCGAAGATCGTGACATCGTGATCCCGATGCGCGACACGAAGCTGGAGTTCAAGGGGCTGAACTACCTGCGCAACTGGGTGCTGCCGAATTTCTATTTTCACGCGACGGCTGCGTATTCGATCCTGCGCCATAACGGCGTCGAGATCGGCAAGCGCGATTTCCTGCCCGCCGGCTGAGGATGAACGCGGCTCACCTTTGCGGGTGCGCCGCTTCCACGATTCGATGACATAAGCCCGCGGGCGAAACGCTTATGACAAGAGCCCGGCGCTTATAGTGCGCCTCGCCGCGATTCGCGTCGCAGAACGCGAGCGCGGTCACGGTGTCGCAACGTAGAGACTGCCACCCTAGTCGCACACAACGGGGTGCTGCGACTTGCCGAATGCCAATCTGAATACCGCCGAGCGCCAGGAATCCGAGGCGCCGGTCGAGACTGCCGCCATGCTGGGCGCGCAGGTACTGTCCTTGCTGCCTACGCTGCGGCTGCACTCCGTTTCGCTATTCGACGCCAAGGGCGATGTTCAATGGCTGAGCGAGGGTGCGCTCGGACCTGATGAACAAGGCGTGGTCGAAGAAGCCATTGCCACGTTGTCCACTGCCACCTCGCGCGCGCACCTCGAGTCCCCGCTGGCCGACAGTCGCGCGGCGCTTTTTCTGGCGGTACGCACGCCGCGGGCAACACTTGCCGGCGTGATCATGGTGCTGATGGATGCGAAGCTGCTCAGCTCCGGCAATCTCGCGGCTCGCATCCTGACTTCGGGCATGCGTTCGGTCTTGCAGAAGATCGCCATGCTGCTGGTACCGCCGCCACCAGCCGCGGCCACCGCGACGTTCGCTGGCATCCGACCGTTTTCGACCGGCACGCTGCCGCTGGAGGTGGCCACGGTTCCCGGGTCCGGCCTCGGTGACACGGCCAACTGGAGCCCCGCCGAGCCAGCGCAGGCGGGGGCACCGGAAGATGCTCTGGCGTTGGAGATTCTGGAGCCGGCAGCGGTCGCTGACCCGGCGGCCGCGAATGACGTACTGGCGTGGGACGCGCCCGAAATCGCCGAGTCAGCCGAAGTTGTTTTCGATGCTGAACCGGCGGCAATACCCCATACGACGGATGAGGTGCAGGCGCTGCCAAGCCGCCCGGCCAATGCCGGCGCCGGCAGCGACACGCACGCACCGGTGCTGCGATTGCGGGAACTGATCCGTCTGCGGGCGGGCGGCCGTACGCGTCGCTACCAGGTCGTGCCGGTGGCCGAACAGCAGCGTGGTGATGCACTGGCCACCCTCAACCAGCTGCTGACCTGGCTGCGGCACAATCCGCAGGTGCTGCAAGGTGATCCGCTCAGCTTCACGATTGGTGTTTCCGCCCGGGCCTTGAGCGACACCGAGCTGCCGGCGGCGCTCGCGCGCGCGCTGGCGTCCGCGGCGCTCGAGCCCGGAATGATCGGCTTTGAATTGCGCGAAGGGGTGTGCATCAATCATTACTCCCTGGCGGAAAACTTCATTGCGCAATGCGAGCAGTCGGGTTGCTTCGTCGTCATTGACGATTTCACCTTCAATACCGCGGTGCTCGAGCTGCTGCGCTCCAGCGCAGTACGTTTGTTGAAGGTTGATGCGCGGCTGGTGACGGCGGCACTGCGTGACAAGCTGTCCCAGGCGCGAGTCGTCGCCATTGCGCAGGCGGCGAAGGTACTCGGCACCCTATGCGCCGCGAAGTACGTGGACTCCCAATCCGGTCGCCGCTGGCTCGCCGCGGTGGGTTTCGACCTCACCCAGTCTTCGATCACGGAGTCATTGCAGCGGCTTGCCCAGGCTCAACCGCATGCGGTTTGAACGCGCACGGGTAGGACGAATCCGTCAAGCGGAACGGCATAGGTCCGGTACTTGAGCGGTCCGGTCGGTCCGGATAATGGCGGTCAAGTTATGGAAGACGATCTCGCCAGCATCCGCGAGTGGGCTCAGGACAGACTTGATGCCCAACAACATATCCCCTGGGACAGCCGTCGCTACCAGCATCTGGTCGTATTGATCGACGATATGCTGGCCTCCCGGACGCAACCGCAATGCCGGCCGCAGCCGGCGCGACCCAAGCTCTTCGCTTGTGCGGGTCGAGCTGCCGGGAATGTCGTCTATCTCGACTCGGCGCGACCCAGAGTCAGAACCTCAAGCTGAAGGTGGCGCCCCCGCCGGGCGTCTGCGAGATATCCACCGTCGCACCGTGAGCCGTCGCGATCTGGCGCACCAGCGTCAGTCCGACACCGCTCCCCTGGCGCTTGGTCGTAAAAAAGGGCACGAATATCCGGTCAAGCTGTTCGGGCGCGATACCCGGCCCGTTGTCCGCCACGGCGATGACCACGCGGCCGTCCGGGTGCTGGCGCCCGAACAATTCGATGCGACCGGCCGCGACATCGGCGAGAGCCTCGATGGCGTTGCGCATCAGATTGATCAAGGCCTGATCCAGCAGGTCTGCGTCTGCAACCAGCTCCAATGTCGGCGGCTCCACACTCGCCGACATCTGAATGTCGTTGGCCGCCAGTTCGGTGGCGAGGAGGCGTTGAACCCGGGCGAAGACCCGCTGTACCGGTGCGAGCTGCATCTGCGTCACCAATGGCTTGGTGAGGCGCCGGTGGTTCTGTACGAAGTGCAGCAGTCCCTCACTGCGGCGCGCGACCGTTTCCAGGGCGTCACGCGCGTCAGCCAATGCGGCGGTTCGAGGATCGCCTTCAGGCGTTTGACTGAGCACATCACGGACCAGGTCGCGCGCCGTGGCTGCCAAAGACGACATGGGAGTAAGGGAATTCATCACCTCGTGGGCCATGACCCGCACGACGGTCTGCCATGCCGCCAGCTCCTGGGCGCTCATTTCACTTTCGATATTCTGCAGGGAGATCAGACGCCGCCGCACGCCACTGAGCGCCGCATCGGTTGCCGCCGCCTTGAGCTGCAAGGCGCCGGAGGCGCGCTCCATCCTCAGGATGGCGCTGCCCGCGGGACGCAGGGAGTCCAGGCCCACCGCGAAAGACTCCCCGAATCGTTTGAACTGCGAGTTGTGCGACAGCGCGGTTTCAAACAGGCGCCGTGCCGCCATGTTGAGCAGCTGGACCCGCCCACTGTCCTCCACGCAAATCAAGGCGACCGGCACGTGCGCGATCAGGGTCTGCAGGTAACGCACCTCCGCCTCACGCTCCGCGCGGCCGATGCGCAGCCGATCCAGAACATCGGCCATCGCCGTGCCGAGTTCTCTATGGACACCATCGTCCATGAGGCCCGAAAAGCTCGGCGAAGCATCATCATATGAAACGGCCTCGAGGAACCGGGCCACTTCACGGCTGGACTTCGCTGCAAAGCCTATCAGCAGCACCACCTGGAGCAGCGCCACGGCAACGCCTAGCGCGATGGTGATATACCAATCAGTCCGCGCCAGCATTGCGGCAAGGCCCACGAGAGTCAGGAACAGCAGCGCGGTTCGCAGCGCAATCCCGGTGCGGAAGCGACTAAAGCCCATACTTCTCTTTGCGCCGATACAGGGAGGCCCGCGTGACACCGAGTGCCTGCGCGGCGCGGCTGACATTGCCCTGATGTTTCGCGAGGGCGCGGGCAATCGTGCTCTTCTCCACATCATCAAGGCTTGCGTCATCCGGCGCGGGATTCGCCGCCACTTGCGGGCGCGCGCTGGCGAGGGAGAAGTCCCCGGGCTCGAGCACCACGCCCTCGCTGAATATCACGGCCCGTTCGACCGCGTGGCGCAGCGCGCGCACGTTGCCGGGCCAGTCATGCGCCGTCAGGGCCTCGAGAGCCGCCGCGCTCAGGCGCTTGGCGGGGAAGTTGTACTTCTGCGCGTACAGCGCGATGAAGTGCTCCAGCAGCAGCGGGATGTCTGCGCGCCGCTCACGCAGCGGCGGCAACAGGATCTCCACGGTATTGATCCGGTACAGCAGATCCTCCCGGAACCGGTTCGGGTCGGCCAGCTGCTGCGGGGCAAGGTTGGTCGCGCACACCAGCCGCACATCGATGGGCTCAGGCTTGTTGGCGCCCACGGGAACTACTTCATGCCGCTCCAGCGCCGTGAGCAGTTTGCTCTGCAGGTGCAGCGGCACATTACCTATTTCATCGAGGAACAAAGTGCCGCCGGCAGCCGCACGGAACAAACCGATGCGATCCTCCTTGGCGTCGGTGAAGGCCCCGCGCCGGTGACCGAACAGTTCGCTCTCGAACAGTTGCGGCGACAGGCTCCCGACATCCACCCGCAGGAACACTTCCCCCGCGCGGCCGGAATTGCGATGAATCTCGCGCGCGACCAGTTCCTTGCCCGTGCCGTTCTCGCCGAGGATGAGCACATTGGCATCGGTGGGCGCGGCCCGGCGGATCGAGTCGAAGACCCGCAGCGTGGGCGCCGAAGTTCCGATCATTCCGGATTCGATGTGCGTGGCGGCCGCCAGACCGCGGTTGCGCTTGCGCAGTTCGGCCGCTTCGATGCGTGAGCGGCGCAAGTTCACGGCCGACAGCAGCGTCGCCAGCAGCCGCTCGTTTTCCCAGGGTTTGGTGACGAAATCCGCGGCCCCCTGCTTCATCGCCTGTACGGCCAGCTCCACCCCGCTGTGGGCGGTCACGAGTACGACTACCGCCTGCGGGTCGACCGCCAACACTTCCGCAAGCCATTTGAGGCCCTCCGTGCCCTCGTCGGCACCGGGCGCGAAGTTCATGTCCAGCAGCAGTACATCGAAGCTGTTCTGGCGCGCCCGCTCGGGCAGGGAGGCCGGGTCCTGGGAGGTCTGAACGGAGACGAAATGGCGCTTCAACAGCAGCTGGGCCGCCTGAAGGATATCGACCTCGTCATCGACGACGAGGATCCGGGCCGGACTGGGGGACGGGTTCGCCATAGTGTCCGAATATGAACAGGTGTTCGCTAATTTGTACGCCAGCGGACACCCGAGCGCCACCCGCCGCCGTAACCCATTGAAATTATTGGGGTCCACTTTGGCACGCAAGTTGCGATAGCCATGGCATGACCGATACATCGCCACCCCCCATGGACAAGCCGCTCGCCCGTGCGCGCCCGTGGCGGCGCTTTGCTTTCTATGGCGTCATCGGGATTCTTGCCACCGGCATGATCACGTGGTGGTTGCTGGAACGGTCCAAGGGCCATGTCTATCGCCTGCCACTGAACCGGGTGACCATCGCCACCGTCACGCAAGGCCCTTTCGAGGACTACATCGCGGTGCGCGGCACGGTGGCACCGCTCATCATCGACTACCTCACCACCGACCAGGGCGGCACGGTGAAGCAGGTGCTGGTGCTCGATGGCGCGATGGTCAAAAGCGGCCAGAAACTCATCATCCTGTCCAACCCCGCCCTGCAGCTGCAGGTCGCGGCCCAGCAGATCACCTTCGAGCAGACGCGCTTCAAGTACCAGCATGACCTCCTGGATATCGAACACCAGCTCAGCCAGCTCAAAAGTAATCTGGCGCGCGACAAGATCCTGCTGGACGGCAATGCCATCGCCCCCAGCACCTACCAGCAGGAGCTCGAGGACTATCAGTACAGCCTGAAGCTGCGCGACGCGACGGTCGCCTCGCGCAATGCGGAGCAGCGGGTGCGTGCCACTCAACTCACCGGTCAGCCGGCGGGTGCGCAGGCCGATATCGCCAATGCCGGGGTCGATGCGCTGACGGTGCGCGCGCCGATGGAGGGGCAGCTGACCGCACTGGATGCCGAGGTCGGGGAGTCCAAGGCGCAGGGTGCCGTGCTGGGGCAGGTCAACTCCGCGGACCGTTTCAAGCTGACGGCACAGGTTGATGAGTTCTACCTGGGTCAGATGAGCGTGGGGCTGGAGAGTCTGTTCGCGATCGGCGGCCAGAACTTCAAGGCCAAAATCGCCAAGGTGTATCCGCAGGTCATCAACGGCACCTTCAAGGTCGATCTTTACTTCGTCCAAAGCGCACCGAGCACTATTCATGTCGGCCAGGCCGTCGACCTCAAACTCGAATTAGGCGGAGCTTCGCGGGCCGTGATAGTCGCGAACGGGCCCTTCTACCAGGATACCGGCGGCAACTGGGCCTTCGTGGTAGCCCCTGACGGTGCCCATGCCGAGCGCCGCAACATCCGCCTCGGCCGGCGCAATCCCGACTTCGTCGAGGTGGTGGATGGCCTCAAGCCCGGTGAGCGGCTCATCGTTTCGGGCTATGAGGGATTTCAGAAGATGGACCGCGTGGAATTTGAAAAACCCGAGAACCAATAGCGAAAGGCACTGATGATTACGCTCAAGAACCTGTCAAAAGTCTATCGCACCACGGAAGTCGAAACGACCGCGCTGCGAGATATCAACCTGGAAGTGCGCGACGGCGAGTTCGTGGCGGTCATGGGACCGTCGGGCTGCGGCAAGTCCACATTCCTCAATATCGTGGGCATGCTCGACAATCCTTCCGCCGGCGAATACTGGTTCGACGGCCAGAACATTGCGGGCTATGCGGAAAGCGACCTGTCGGAACTGCGCAAGAACGCCATCGGCCTCGTTTTCCAGAGCTTCAATCTCATCGACGAACTGAACGTCCAGGAAAACGTCGAACTGGCGCTGCTCTATCACTCCGATGTGTCCACCAGTGAGCGCAAAAAGCGCGCCGCGGCGGCACTGGAACGGATGAAGATCGGGCATCGGGCCCGTCACATGCCTGCGCAGCTCTCCGGCGGACAACAGCAGCGGGTCGCCGTGGCGCGCGCCGTGGTGGCACGCCCGAAACTGATTCTGGCGGACGAACCCACCGGCAACCTGGATTCGGCCAATGGTGAGGAGGTGATGCAGCTTCTCACCCAGCTGAACGACGAGGGCGCCACGATCGTCATGGTGACCCATTCGCACAGTCATGCCGAATATGCGCACCGCATCGTCAATCTGCTCGACGGCGTCGTGGTCACCGAAAGCATCCGCCAGGTTCTCTAGGCCATAGGGGTCATCATGTTCCGCAACTATCTGACTATTGCGCTGCGCAATCTGATCCGCCACAGGCTCTACAGTGTCATCAACATTGCGGGCCTGGCGGTCGGGCTGGCCTGCGTGCTGTTCATCATCCTGTTCACACGCGATGAGCTGTCCTACGACAAGTGGGTGCCCGACAGCGCCAATCTCTATCGGATCGAACTGACCGTGCATGCGCCCAGCCGCCCGCCAATGGCCTTCGCCCAGATCCCGTTTCCCATGGCGGCAGCGGTGCACGACGAGGTTCCCGAAGTGACGGCCATGACGCGTCTGCGGGCGGAACCGATGACCTTGACGGCCGGCGACCGGCAATTTCGCGAAGTCGTCAACGCGGTCGAGCCGAATTTCCTGCAGATCATCAAGCTGCCGCTGGTAAAGGGCGACCCCACTCAGGTTTTCCGTCAGCCAGAATCGGTAGTGCTGTCCGAATCCGCGGCCCGCAAATACTTCGGCAGCGCCGATCCCATCGGCAAGACCCTGACCGACTCGAAGGGAAAGTGTGGGCAGTCCGATACGGCCTGCCGGGACACCAGCGTGCCGCTGACGGTAACGGGCGTGCTGCGCGACCTGCCGCACAACTCCCAGCTGACCGGAGAGGTCTTCATCCCCAACACTTCGATTGCCGATTACAACATGGATGTAGAAAGGCAGAACTGGTTTGAAGAGAGCGACTACGGGTATGTGATTTTGGCCCCCGGCGCCAGCCCGCAAACCGTCATTGCGAAGATGGCGCCGCTGCTCGATCGCGCGCTCGGCCCCCAGATCAGACAGTTCTCTCTCAATATTCGTGGCAGCCAGGTCTACGAGGTGCACTTGACGCCATTCAAGCAGGTTCACCTGACCTCCGATCGCTGGTCCGGTAACCTCACGCCGCCCGGGAGCCTGACGACCCTCTATGGCGTCATCGCCATAGGAGTACTCATCCTTTTGGTGGCCTGCTTCAATTTCATGAATCTGGCCACCGCCCGCGCCATGATGCGCGCGCGCGAGATCGCGCTGCGCAAGACGGTGGGCGCAAAGCGCGGCCAGCTCATACTCCAGTTCCTGGGCGAGTCGGTGCTGATGGCGCTGCTGGCGCTGGTCCTGGCACTGGCGATGGTCCAAATGCTGTTGCCGGCCTTTGACAGTTTCCTGCAGCGTCCCCTCAGCGTCGATCTACGCTCCGGCTGGCCGGTACTGCTGTTGATTCTCGCCATCGCGTTGGCGGCAGGTCTGATCAGCGGCAGCTATCCGGCCCTGGTGCTGTCAGGTTTTCGGCCGGCCGCGGTCCTGCGCACCAACAGTTCCGGCCAGGGCGGCTCGGCGCGACTGCGGGCGATCCTGGTGGTACTGCAGTTTTCGGTCTCGATCGCCTTAGGCATCGCGGCCGCCGTGGTATTCAGCCAGATCAGCTTCGCCCGCCATATGGACCTGGGCTTTCAGCGCGACAATGTCCTGGTCGTGGGTCACGCCGGTCGTGTGTTCATCGATGGGCGCCAAAGCTTTGTGCAGGCATTACGTGCCAATCCCGGCGTGCTCGACATCGCATTGTCCGACCGGACACCTTTCGAGGGTGGTCAGAACAACGATGTCATCAGGCTCCCGGGCAAGCCGGATCTGCTGCTGTTCACCAAGTTCGTGATCTCCCCGGAATTTCCGCGCTTCTATGGGATGCGGCTGCTGGCCGGCAGAGAACTCTCGGCGACGCGGTCGCTGGATCAGATCAGCTCCATGAATGCCGGTGATCCGGCGAACGCGGGACACAACATCCTGATCAATGAAACCGGCGCCGCGCGCTTAGGCTTCACCCCCGAGCAGGCGGTGGGCCGTACCATCCTGTACGACAACTACCCCGTTAACATCGTCGGCGTGCTGGCAGATGCCAACTTTGCCGGCGCCCGTGAACCCGTCAGGGCAGGTTTTTACGTCTACGACCCGAAGGATGCTGCCGAAGTGTCAGTGCGCCTGCGCCCGGACATGATCCCCCAAACCCTCAAATCCATCGACAAGGCCTGGCACACATTCGCGCCCATCGCGGTCGTGAATCACACCTTCCTGGACGATAGTTTCGGCAAGCTCTACCAAGAAGATGAAAGGCAGGGTCAGATGTTCGGCATCTTCGTGGGCATCGCCATTTTCATCGCCTGCCTCGGCCTGTTTGGCCTCGCCGCCTTCACGACCGGCCGCCGCACCAAGGAAATCGGCCTGCGCAAGGTGTTCGGCGGCAGCACCCGCGATGTCGTCAAGCTACTACTGTGGCAGTTCTCGGTTCCGGCGTTGATCGCCAACCTGATCGCGTGGCCGCTGGCCTGGTACTACCTGCGTGGCTGGCTGGAAGGCTTCGCGTACCGCATTTCCCTCAGTCCCCTTTACTTTCTGGGCGCCGGTACCGTGGCGCTGCTGATCGCCTGGCTGACGGTGCTCGCCCATGCGCTGCGAGTGGGACGCGCGACCCCCATCGGCGCGCTGCGCTATGAATAAAGCGCGGCATCTGCGCTGTGGCCTTGCCGCCGGCACGGCACTGCTGGCGGGCTGCGCTACACACGTTCCGCAAGTGCTGGGCCCGCAGATTGTGCCGCAGTCATTCGTCGAACGGGATGCCGGGCGGGATTCGAACTGGCCAAAACCGGATTGGTGGCAGCAATTCGGCAGCCCGGAGCTGTCCGATTTCATCCTCAGGGCGCAGACCGACAACCGCGATCTCGCCGTCGCGGCCGCGGGCGTCGCCGAGGCGCATGCCCAGACCATCATCCAGCGGGCATCGCTTTTCCCGCAACTCAATCTGCAAGCGCAGGGCGAACGATCCAAGCCCGGCGGCGCCCCGAGCGGCATCAGCAGTTATCCGAGCGGCAACTCCTTCGGCCTCACGTTAGGGGCCAGCTATGAAGTGGACGTCTGGGGCCTGGCGCGCAGCAATTTGCGCGCGGCCACCGAGGCGCTCAAAGCCGCACGATTTTCCCAACAGGCCGTGGCCCTGACCGTCACCGCGAATGTCGCCAATGCGTACTTCAGCGTGCTGGCGCTGCGCAAACGCATCGCGATCGCCAACGAGGACATCCTCGCCATCAACGACATCCTGCGCACCATCCAGCTGCGCGTCACGACCGGTACCTCCTCGCATCTGGATCTGGCCCAGGAGCGGGCCCAGGTGGAGTCCGTCGAGGCTGAACTGCCTCAGCTTGAGGAACAGGAACTGGAGGCACGCCTGGCCCTCGCGGTGCTTCTCGGGCAACCACCGGAGAGCTTCGAGGTCAAGATGTCGAACCTCGAGGCCATCCATCCGCCCCTGGTGAACCCCGGGCTGCCCTCCGACCTGCTGTTGCGACGACCCGACGTGGCGCAGGCGGAGGCCGATCTCGCCAGTGCCCACGCCAGCCTCGATGCGGCACGCGCGGCATTTCTGCCGCAGTTCGCGCTGAACGGCAGTGACGGCTTCGCCAGCGCGGCCATTGGCGCACTGCTCCACGGTCCCAGCATCGCCTGGGACTATGGCGGCAGTGTGCTGCAGACGGTCTTCGATGGCGGCAAGCTGGTCGGGCAAAAACAATTGGCCGAAGGCACGCAACAGCAACTGATCGCAAGTTACCAGCGCTCCGTGCTCAACGCCTATGCCGACGTGGAGAGCGCCTTGGGCCAGGTGAGGCACAGTGCCCTGGCGCAGCAGCACCTCGGGCACGAAGTCGATGCGGCACGGGAGGCCTTCCAGATCTCCCAGCTTCAGTATCGGCAGGGTACGACCGATCTGCTCACCGTGCTGCAGTCCCAGCAGACGCTCTTTTCCGCGGAAGACCAGCTCGCCCAGATCACCCTGGCGCGCATGCAATCCGTGGTTCATCTCTACGAAGCGCTCGGCGGTGGCTGGCTGGAGCAGCCGGCCGAGCGCACACAGTTTATTGCGACCTCTGTTCCGACTTCATGAAATCCGGAAGTTCATCATGAATCCAGTAGCGCCTTTCGAAAACTATCCGTTTGAGGTTAAGCCGCTGTCGACGGACGGCAGTCGCGGATACGTCATACGGTTTCCCGACCTGCCCGGCTGCATGGCCGTTGGCCACACGGTGGCGGAGGTCATCGCAAACGCTCGCGAAGCTTTTCAAGCCTGGATTGAATCGGCGATTGCCGATGGGCTGCAGGTTCCGGACCCCAATGGCGTCGCAGAGCCGGTCAAGTTCGTTCAGCGCCTGCCGAAGTCCCTGCACGCGCAGCTGCTTCGTGCGGCGGCGAGCGACGGAACCAGCCTGAACACCTTCGTGACCTTGCTCGTGGCGGAGGGTCTTAGTCGACGCGAGCGGCCGCAGCCGCGCATCATCACAAAAAGAACACGAAACACCAAGACCACGAAGCGTCCTCATAACCGCGCCACGCCGACTACCTCAAGGGCAGGTATACATCAGTAACCATTTCCTCTTCTCGAACAGCTGGTCCGACATTGACGTAGTGGAGGTTCAACTACACCTCGATTTTGTAGCCCAGCGCCACCTCGTCGCCCGGAACCCCCCGGAAACCCCAATTGTGCTTCGGCGTCTCGGAAATCGTTATCTCCACCTCGTGCGGCCGGCGCTGGGCTTGATTGCATACCCGTTCGAAAAGCAAGCGGATCAAGTGCTTTTTCGTCTCGATGGAACGACCTTCAAACATGCTTATTTCTATGATCGTGTAGCGCTCGCTTGCGCTCGCCGGAAAATAGAAGTCTTGCGTCTCCAGGTGAAAGAAACGGTGCGCACGCTTGTTGGCAGGAAACTGGAGTGCCTCGACCACACACGAGTGGATGGCATCAGACAGGCTTGCCTGGACAGGCCGCAGATGTTCCCGCAGGCCATAGATCTTCACCTGGGCCATGGAATTCCTCGACAGTTATCGCATGAATGGTTGGGCATATGCCCCTAAGGACGCTTTGTGTAATCGGAAACCAATGCGTCGAGGTCGTGAAATTCCACCGTGATCGACTTGGTGTGACGGCCTATGTAACCCGGTTCCGCATCGGTTCGTTCGCTTTCCGGAATGGATCTGAAGAATCCGCCGGGCAGGTCGATGAAAACACGGCGGGCGAAGTCTAGAGATACGCAGTTGTTGAGGCGATTCGGATTACTCCGCTCCGCCGGTGGGACCTGCGGGTGTAATTTCATTTCCCGCGTGCACCATATGTCCAGCCTGGAATCGAGGGGATCCCGGGGACCGCCGTTATATTCGGTGCGATACCAGACAAGCGGGCTTCGCAGGATCGGTGACAGCACCAGGTCCAGGCGCCATCCGCAATTTCCCGGCTGGAAATAGTCCGCTGCGAGGTCGCCTTGATAGGTATCGCCGGTTTTTGCAGCTTCAAGCGGCAATTCAACATAGAACTCATCCGTTGGTTTCCAACGGCAGCCGGCCGGGCTTTCATACCTGTTCAGGGTGCCATCCGGATTATTGATTGTGACGAAGGCGACCTTGTAACGAAGACGCAACGCGTAGAAAAGCGAAGCGGGAATTCTTGCAGTAATGTGCACCCACTGCTGCGGATGCGGATTTACTTGCGGATAGTCCGGGTCGCCTGGCGTGAGTTCGCGGTCCTTGAAGGTTGGGTAATGATGGAGGTCGCAGCCGGACACGCCCAAGCTGATCATCAGCGCGAAAATCAATATGCGAAAGCAGTTCGGCAGATCTGAGCGACGGCTATGCCCGCGCATAACCAACCGGGGCATTGGTCTTTGAAAGAGTCGACGGCTTCAAGTGGCACACGATGAATGATAATCAGTGATCTTTATAATATGATAACCAACGCACATGAGCCCGAATGATACTGCCGAGACCCGCAAGGACGTCGGCCCCACGCCGGCTCGGCATCTGGCCGGGATTGCGCTGCTCAGGTTCGGCGGATGACTATCTGGCGACCGGGGCACGGCGCGCAACTCAACTTCGCACAGAACCTGCCGCGCCATCGCGATGTTCAGCCGGCACTGATCTTTCGCTCCGTGAGAAATCGCGCGGCGCTCGCGAATCCCGAATCGCTCGACTTTTTTCGCGATCTCGCCGAACTTCAGGCGTGAGGACTGGACCGCCGGTCGTAGAATGTTCCCGGGTCTTCAGCGGAGATTGCTGCCATGGCCGAGCTTGCGATGGATTTCGGGCTGGGCGAGACAGCGGATGCGATCCGTGAGTCCACCGCCCGGTTCGCAGCCGCGAACATTGCTCCCCTGGCTGCCGAAATTGATGCCGGCAATGTCTTCCCGCGCGAACTGTGGCCGGCGATGGGCGAACTCGGCCTGCATGGGATTACCGTGGAAGAGGAGTGGGGCGGACTCGGGCTCGGGTACCTCGAGCATGTCATCGCCATGGAGGAGATCTCCCGGGCGTCGGCCTCCGTGGGACTGTCCTACGGCGCGCACTCCAACCTTTGCATCAACCAGATCCGACGCTGGGGGACCCCGGCGCAAAAGCAACGCTATCTGGGAAAGCTGATCAGCGGCGAGCACGTCGGGTCCCTGGCGATGAGCGAAGTCGCCGCCGGGTCGGACGTCCTGTCCATGCAGCTCAAGGCGGACCGGCATGGCGCGCGCTACGTGCTGAATGGCACGAAGTTCTGGATCACGAATGCGCCCCATGCCGATACGGCAGTGGTCTACGCGCGAACGGCGCCCGGACCCCAGGGCATCACGGCATTCCTGGTCGAGAAAGGGCTGGCAGGATTCAGCGTCTCGAAGAAACTCGACAAAATGGGCATGCGCGGCTCGGATACCGCCGAACTCGTATTCCGCGACTGCGAGGTAGCGGCCGAGAATATCCTCGGGGAACTCGATGGCGGAGTGCGCGTGCTGATGAGCGGTCTTGACTATGAACGGGCGGTGCTGGCCGCCGGCCCCATCGGGATCATGCAAGCGTGTTTGGATGTCGTGCTGCCCTACGTGCGGGAGCGAAAGCAGTTCGGACGCGCCATTGGTTCGTTCGAGCTGATGCAGGGCAAGATTGCGGATATGTACGTGGCCCTGAATTGCGCTCGGGCGTACGTGTACGCGGTGGCCCGCGCCTGCGATGCGGGTCGTGCGCGTCGGGCTGATGCGGCCGGAGCGATCCTGCTGGCATCCGAGAATGCCGTCCGGACCTGCCTCGAAGCCATTCAGGCGCTCGGCGGGGCGGGTTATACCAAGGAGTGGCCGGTCGAACGCTATTTGCGCGACGCCAAGCTCTACGACATTGGCGCGGGCACCAATGAGATTCGCCGCTTCCTGATCGGTCGGGAGCTGATCGACACATGACGGACGCCTCGAACGCACCTGCGGCAACCAACGCTCGCGTCAATCGCGAACTGGCCGCGCAGCTGAGGGAGCGGGTTGCCGCGGCCGCATTGGGGGGACCTGTGGCCGTGCGCGCCCGACACACGGCGCGCGGCAAGCTGCTGCCGCGAGAGCGCGTCATGCGCTTGCTCGATCCGGGCGCTCCGTTCCTTGAGATCAATCAACTGGCAGCGTTCGGACTCTACGATGATGAGGCGCCGGGCGCCGGGCTGGTTGCCGGAATCGGGCGGGTAGCCGGGCGCCTGGTCATGATCGTTGCCAACGATTCAACGGTCAAAGGCGGCGCGTACTTTCCTCTCACGGTGAAAAAGCATCTGCGCGCACAGCGGATAGCGCACGAAAACCGCCTGCCGTGCATTTATCTCGTCGATTCCGGGGGCGCGAATCTGCCCTACCAGGCCGACGTGTTCCCCGACCAGGAACATTTCGGGCGCATCTTCTATAACCAGGCCCAGATGTCGGCCGATGGCATCGCCCAGATTGCCTGTGTCATGGGCAGCTGCACGGCGGGCGGCGCCTATGTCCCGGCAATGGCGGATGAATCGGTGATCGTTCGCAACCAGGGCACGATTTTTCTGGCAGGCCCGCCGCTGGTCAAGGCGGCCACGGGGGAAGTCATCTCGGCCGAGGCACTCGGCGGCGCCGAGACGCATGGGCGACGCTCAGGCGTCGTCGATCATGTCGCCGAGGATGACGAGGACGCGCTGCTCATCGTGCGTGAGATCGTCAGTCGCCTGAATACGGTGCCCCCCGCGTCGCCACCACTGCGTGAACCGCGCCCGCCGAAGTTCGCGCCCAAAACCCTCTATGAAGTCATCCCGACTGATGTTCGCGCGCCCTACGACGTCAGGGAAGTACTCATGCGGCTTGTCGATGCTTCCGAGTTCCATGAGTTCAAGGCCTTGTATGGCACGACGTTGGTGTGTGGATTTGCGCACCTGTGGGGTATGCCCATCGGCGTGCTCGCCAGCAATGGAGTGCTGTTCTCCGAAAGCGCCCTGAAGGGCACGCACTTCATCGAGCTGGCCTGCCAGCGGCGCATTCCATTGCTCTTTCTGCAGAACATTTCCGGTTTCATGGTCGGGGGCAAGTACGAGGCCGGCGGAATCGCCAAGGATGGCGCAAAACTTGTGACCGCGGTGGCGACGGCCACGGTGCCGAAGATCACGGTTCTCATCGGCGGCAGCTTCGGAGCCGGTAACTACGGAATGGCCGGTCGGGCGTATTCGCCGCGCTTCCTGTTCTCTTGGCCGAACAGTCGTATCGGCGTCATGGGTGGCGAACAGGCCGCGGCCGTGTTGGCCACGATCAAGCGTGACGCGATGGAGGCCCGGGGAGAAACCTGGAGTGCGCAGGATGAGGCGGCCTACAAGGCACCCGTGCGCGCCCGTTACGAACTAGAGGCCAATCCGTATTATGCGACCGCCCGGCTGTGGGACGACGGGATCATTGACCCGGCCCAGACGCGCGACGTGCTGGGCCTCGCGTTCGCTGCCGCCCTGAACGCCCCGATTCCCGATCGGCCAAGGTTCGGGTCGTTTCGGATGTAACCGCGATGATGGAATCACTCTTGATTGCGAATCGCGGGGAAATCGCCCGGCGCATCATGCGCACCGCCAAGCGCCTGGGGGTGCGCACGATTGCCGTGTACTCCACCGCGGACGAGCACGCGCCGTTCGTCGCGGAAGCGGACGATGCGGTTGCAATCGGTGCGCCGCCGGCGCGCGAGAGTTACCTGGACGGCGCGAAAATTCTGAGCGCCGCCGCAGCGACCCGGGCGGCGGCGATCCATCCAGGCTATGGATTTCTCTCGGAGAATGCGGCGTTTGCGGAAGCGGTGCAGGCCGCGGGCCTGCTATGGGTCGGAGCGCCGCCCAAGGCAATTCGCGCGATGGGGCTGAAGGACGCGGCCAAGGACCTGATGATGCAGGCGGGCGTGCCGGTGACGCCCGGCTACCTGGGAACGGACCAGTCATCTGTCCGGCTAAAGAGCGAGGCCGACACGATCGGCTATCCGATCCTCATCAAGGCCATTGCCGGGGGTGGGGGCAAGGGCATGCGCCGCGTGGCGGCAGCGGAGCATTTCGACGCCGCGCTGGCCGCATGCCGGCGCGAGGCCGCCACGGCCTTCGGCGACGATCGGGTGCTGGTCGAGAAGTACATTCACTCGCCGCGACACTTGGAGGTACAGATCTGCGCGGATTCCCACGGCCAGATCGTGCATCTGTTCGAACGCGATTGCTCGCTGCAACGCCGCTACCAGAAGATCATCGAAGAGGCACCGGCTCCCGGAATCAGCGCCCCGACCCGGAAGTTTCTGTGCGACACGGCGATCAAGGCCGCGAGGGCGGTCGACTACGTCGGAGCAGGGACGGTCGAGTTCATCGCCGATGCGTCGCGCGCACTGGATCCGGATCGGCTGTGGTTCATGGAAATGAACACACGCCTGCAGGTTGAGCATGCGGTCACCGAGGCGATCACCGGACAGGACCTCGTTGAGTGGCAATTGCGCATCGCCAATGGTGAGCAGCTGCCGCGGCGGCAGGAGCAGCTGCAGATTGGTGGCTGTGCCATGGAGGCGCGGCTGTATGCCGAAAACCCGACGACGGGATTTCTGCCCTCAACAGGGCCGCTGCTTCACCTGGTGCTGCCGACGGACATTCGCGTCGACAGCGCCGTGGAGCAGGGCGATGAGGTCACCGGATTCTACGATCCGATGATAGCGAAGCTCATTGTGCACGCTTCGAGCAGAGCCGCGGCCGCGCGCCAGATGGCGCGCGCGTGCGAAAGCGTGGAAGTGTGGCCGGTTCGCACCAATGCCGCATTCCTCGCCCGCATAGCGCGCCATCCTGCGTTCATCGCTGCTGAACTTGATACGGGCTTCGTCGAACGGCATGCGGATACGTTGATACCGTCCCCGACGCCGTCGCCGGACATCGTCGCGGCGGCGGCCTGCGCGCTGACCCGGCCGCAAGGAGACGATCCGTGGAGTGCCCTCTTGGGATTTCGGGCCAATACGTCACCCCATCGCGAGGTCGGCGTGGCGATTGGCGAGAATATCTACACGGTATCGATCGACCCCGGTGCACGACCGGCATCGGTCGCGACCCTTGCCGGGGAGCGGGTGCTGTTCGTGCGGGGCGAGGCCTGGAGTTTTGGAATACCGACATCGACGCGGGACAGAAGCACGGAATCGGACTCGGACGGCAGCGTGCATGCCCCGATACCCGGTCGCATCGTCAGTGTGGCAGTGCGCCATGGACAGCCTGTCCAGAAGGGCCAAACCTTGCTGACGCTCGAGGCGATGAAAATGGAACTCGCGCTACAGGCGCCTTTCGATGGTTTTGTCACCGGTCTCGCGATCGCTGTCGGCGAGCAGGTCACCGAAGGCGCCGTGCTGGTGCGCGTTGCCAAGGAGTTGTGATGGCCGGCCGATACTACGAAGACTGGACCCTTGGGGATCATCTCGAGCATGAGCTGCGGCGCACCGTCACGCAGACCGACAACCTGCTGATCTCGACGCTGACTCACAATCCACAGCCGCTGCACCTGGACGCGGAGGCCGCGGCACAGAGCGAGTTTGGCCAGATCCTGGTCAATGGCATCTTTACCTTCGGACTCATGATCGGGATCTCCGTGGCAGATACGACGGCTGGCGTGCTGATTGCGAACCTGGGTTACGACAAGGTTGTGATGCCGAAGCCGGTCTTCATCGGCGATACGCTGCACGGGGATACGACCGTGTCGGCGTTGCGGCACAGCGGGTCCCGGCCCGACGCCGGAATCGTGACGTTCATGCATCGGCTGTTCAATCAGCGCAATGAGGTCGTATGTCAGTGTCTGCGCACGGCCTTCATTCGCCGCAAACCGAAATGAAACTACGCTCGTTGCTTTTTGTTCCGGGTGATCGCCCGGATCGGGTGCAGCGGGCCGCCGCCTGCGGCGCGGACGCGGTGATTCTGGACCTGGAGGACGCCGTGGCGATCAAGGCCAAGGCGCAGGCGCGCAGCTGCGTTGCGGCATCGCTACGCCAGGGGCCGCGCCCGGTTCCCTATTTTGTTCGCGTCAATGCCTTGAGTTCCGGTTTCCTGGATGAGGATCTGAAGGCCATGGCCGCTTGCCCCCCCGATGGCATCGTATTGCCGAAGGCTGAAGGAGCTGCATCGATCAACGAACTGGTGCGACGGATGCAGACCCTTGGTCTGGCTTGCCCGATCCTGCCGATTGCCACCGAGACTGCGGCTGCGATATTTCACCTGGGCGAATACGCGGCCGTTGCCGCCAATCTGCTCGGCCTGACCTGGGGTGCGGAGGATCTGAGCGCGGCCATCGGCGCGGAATCGGCGCGCAACGCCAGCGGTTGTTTTACCGCTCCTTATGAAACAGTGCGCTCGCTGGCGCTGTTTGCGGCGCACACCGCATCGGTTCCTGCCATCGAAACCGTCTTTCCGCAGTTTCATGACCTGGAGGGACTGGCGACATACGCCCAGCGCGCAGCACGCGACGGGTTCACGGGTATGCTCGCCATTCATCCAACCCAGATACCTGCGATCCACTGCGCGTTTACTCCGTCCCCGGCGCTCATCGAGCGCTCGCGACGCATCGTCGCGGCCTTCGCAAATCACCCGGAATCCGGGGTCCTGCAGATCGATGGTGCAATGGTTGATGCGCCACACCTCCGGCACGCCCAGCGGGTACTGCTGCAGGTCGATGACGAGGAATCCCCCGACCTCCCGCAAGCACACTGACGCAATTGCCCCCGCGCCCCTACCACAGCCGGATGCGCTGTTCCGGGGCGAGATAATACTTGTCCGTGGGGCTCACGTGAAAAGCGCTGTACCAGGCATCGATGTTGCGAGTGGGTCCAATCACGCGAAACTCTGCGGGACTGTGCTCGTTGGACAGCACCTGTGTGCGCAGTGCGCTTTCGCGCTGCTTAGTGCGCCAGATCTGGCCCCAGGATAGAAACAAACGTTGATCGGCGCTGAAGCCGTCGAGAACCGGCGCCGCCTTGCCGCCAAGGGAGAGGTGGTAGGCCTTCAGCGCGACGCTCAGGCCCGCGAAATCCGCGATGTTTTCGCCCAAGGTATTGGCGCCAATGACATGTAGGCCCGGCAAGGGCTCATAGGCATTGAATTGCGCCACCAGCAGATCGGTTCGCTTCTTGAAGTTGGCGCGATCCTCCTTGCTCCACCAGTCATTGAACACCCCGTGCGCATCATACTTCGAACCCTGGTCATCAAAGCCATGACTGATTTCGTGGCCGATGACAGCGCCGATGCCGCCGTAGTTGACGGCATCATCGGCGTTGGGATCAAAGAACGGGGGTTGCAGTATGGCGGCGGGGAATACGATTTCATTGAATGAAGGATCGTAATAGGCATTGATCGTCGAAGGCGTCATGCCCCACTCGCTCTTGTCGACGGGGTCGTCCAGCCGTTTGAGCTCCCGATCCCATTCAAACACGGTACCGCGCTGGACGTCACCGATGAGATCATCCCGCCTGACGAGGTAGGCCGAATAGTCACGCCAATGGCTCGGATAGCCGATCTTGGGCGTGAAATGATGTATCTTCTCCAGCGCCCGGGCGCGCGTACTCGAGCTCAGCCAGGTGAGGGTCTTGATATCCGCTTCGTAGGCCCGCAGCAGGTTACTCACCAGCGCGTCGGCTTTCGCCTTGGCCTGCGGCGGAAAGTAGCGCGCCACGTACAGCTGTCCCAACGCTTCGCCCAGCGTTCCATCGAGCAAGTGCACACCCCGAATCGGCCGTTCGAGCTGCTGGCTGCGACCGCCCAGCACCGTGCCATATAACGCAAAGTCGGCATCGTCGAAGCGCTTGGGGAGCAATGCGGCAACGCTGTGCAGGTAATGAACCGTCAGATAGTCGCGCCATACGTTGACAGGCGTGGCGACAAAGATGCCGGCGAGCGGCTCGAAGGCGGATTTTTCGGCCACAATGACCGTGCGCTCGCCCCTGGGCGCGGTGACCGGAATGCGACTCTCCGATAAAAACGGTCCCCACGGGAAAGCCGGCGCCAGCGCCTTCAAGGCCGAGACGCCCATCGGGTTGTAGGTCTTGTCGGCATCGCGGCGGTCGGCACGATTCCATTGCACGCGCGCGATCCGTGTCTCCAGCTCGAATACGGCCGCGGCGCGCGCCTCGGCGTCCGGAATGCTTGCCAGCTTCAGCATCGTGACCAGATATTTCTTGTAGGCGTCGCGCGTCGCGGCCAGCGCCTTGTCGTCTTTCAGGTAATAGTCCCGGTCGGGTAATCCAAGACCCGACTGGCGCAGATTGACCGAATATCGATCCGGGTTCTTGTCATCGACTCCGATGGCCAGGTCATATATGCCGGCGGTCGACAGGCGGACGGATCCCATGGCACGCGCGACATCATCGTGCGTCTTCAGCTGTGCCAGATAGGCCAGATCACCCTTGATGGGATCAAGCGCGCGCGCCTCGATCTGCGCGGTATCTTCGAACGCGTCGTACAGGTCGCGCAGCTTGCGCTCCTCAATTGTCAGCGCCGCGTAGGGCCGCGCCTCGAGCTGCTGGATGATTGCGCGCAGACGCTGCTCACTGAGAATTTGCAGGTCCTGGAAAGATCCGGTGCCGGATCGATCCGCGGGAATTTGCGCACTCTTGAGCCAGTGGCCGTTCACATAGTCAAAGAAGTTGTCGCCGGGCTTGAGGCTTGGGTCCATCGATGTCAGATCGATGCCCCACGTGCCGAATTGCGGTCGCGCGGCCGTTTGTGCCGCAGACAGTACGGAACTCCAAAGCGCGCACAGGGCGCACATCACTGTAATGGATCTAAGCGTTGCGGCAGGCATGCGGGTCCTCGCGATACGATGGGTTCTCGGTCAAGACTCTTGTTCTTTCCGGGTTTATTCTAACAGGCCCGGGTCGGCCGCACATGCCACCAAAGGGGCGTTGGCCTACAGCGGTGTGCGCCGCTTTGGGGCTAATATGCGGCGGCGTATTGACGAGGAAGTCCCATGCCGCGCATGAAAGTCGTTCAGGTCGCCAAGGCCAATGCCAGCCTCGAAGTCGTCGAGCGGGATATCCCGGAACCCACGCCGCACCAGGTGCGCATCAAGGTCGAGGCCTGCGGTGTCTGCCACAGCGACATGTTCACCGTGACCGGCGCCTATCCGGGCATCCGTCATCCGCGCGTGCCGGGCCATGAGGTCGTGGGCATCATCGATGCGGTGGGAGCCGATGTACCCGTCTGGGAAAAAGGCATGCGCGTTGGCGTGGGCTGGCACGGCGGTCATTGCGGGCATTGCCCTTCCTGTCGTCGCGGCGATTTCATCACCTGCAGTGAAGGGCAGATTCCCGGTATCTCCTATGATGGCGGGTATGCGGAATTCATGATTGCCCCCTTCGAGGCACTCGCGGCCGTACCGGACGATCTGAAATCCGATGATGCGGCGCCGCTGCTGTGTGCCGGCATCACCACCTTCAACGCGCTGCGCCACAGCGGGGCCGGCCCGGGCGATCTGGTTGCGGTCCTCGGCGTCGGCGGCCTGGGTCACCTGGGCGTGCAGTTCGCCTCCAGGATGGGATTCAAAACGGTCGCGATTGCGCGGGGTGCCGACAAGGGGCCCCTGGCAAAGAAGCTCGGTGCTCACATCTATGTCGACAGTACCGTGCAAAATGCCGCCGAAGAGCTGACCAGGCTCGGCGGCGCCAAAGTGATCCTGGCCACCGTCACCGACGCGAAGAGCATGAGTTCGGTAGTGGCCGGATTGGGAATCGACGGCAAACTGCTCGTGCTGGGCGCGAGCGGTGAAGCGATCGAGGTTCCACCTTTACTGCTCATCGGTGCGCGCCGTTCCATCGCGGGTTGGCCATCAGGCACTGCGCCGGACTCCGAAGACACCATGCAATTCAGCGTACAGGCGAACGTACGCCCCATGATCGAGACCTTTCCCTTGGCAAGAGCCGCCGATGCGTATCAACGCATGATGAGCGGCAAAGCGCGCTTTCGCGTGGTCCTGATACCCTGATGGCTGACGCTGATGCCTCAGCAGGCCAATCCGTGCGCTAACTGCTTGCGACGGTGTATATTTTGCGCCAGGACCGAAACCACTCCTGAAACTCAATCACCATGCCCAGTCAATGCACCCGCAGGGGATTTCTTTCATTCACGATGCTGGCTGCACTCGCCGCCTGCTCGAGTGTGCCGCCAGGTCCTCGGGATTTGTTGAATGAGCATACGGGCGCTACCGTCACTGTAGTGGGCGCGCCGATCACATTTGCTCGCGAGCCCAACGACCAATCTTCTACGCACCAGTCCGAGGTCCAGTCTTCTCACGATTTTCTGACCCTCGTTGCAATCCAAAAGGACGACGACGGCAAATACAGCCAGGTGTTGCTGCTCTACCGTTGGTCCGTATTCTTCGGCCCGCCATCGTCTTCGCCCGATGAGAGTGCCGGAAAACTGACGATCGAAATCGACGGGCGCTCGATTGAGTTGCAGCCGCTGCAGCGATTGCCGACTGGTTTGCCGAGTCCGAAGGACCTATATGTGCCGGATACGACCGAAGCCGCCATGCACGCATATGCTACTGACGTCGAAACAATGAGACTTATTGCAACGAGCCATGAGTTGACGGTAAGACTGCCCGACGAGTCGCTCAGTGGTCCATTCGTACTATGGCGCGATGGCCGGCCGGCGCTCGCGCAATTCGTCAAACACCTGTCTGGATCTTGATTTTCCGATTAGTAGTGTCGAATGCAGGCTGGCAGGCGGCAGATCACGGGGCTGTGAGACGAGTCGCGTCAGCCTGTGCGTATGTGTGCGGCGGCTCTCTGGCGTCAAGCCGCCTCCGTAGTACGCTTTTCCGGAACAAATCCCAGACAGCCCTCCGGAAGGACCCACCATGATTTCTCCAAAAGAAGGGGTCGTTCCCCGAGTGATTGATGTCTTCTGCCCACACTGCCAGCACAAGGTTTCTGAACGGGCAGAAAGGCTGCGCGCGGATCCGCATGTTACCTGCCCGGCGTGTCATTCCGTAGCAAGCGTTGACCTCTCCCGATTGGATCCCTGAGGCAGCCCCTCAGCGGTGGGATTCAGGGTGTCGCGGCCCTGGCGAACGCCGCCTCACCGCTCGCGAAGACTCCGGTCGTGATGCCGTCCTCCGGATCCAGAAGGGTGGACCGATTGCGTCCGGCGTGTTTCGCCGCGTACAGACCCCGATCGGCCAGCAGGATAGCCCCCTGGGGGCTGCGATCCGCGGTGGGTCGAACAAAGGCAACGCCGGTGCTCACCGTCACCACGGGCGACACTGCGGAACTGGGATGGCGGATGCCAAGCGCTTCGACCCTGCGCTGCACGCCCTCGGCCATCAGGGCGACATGTTCGCGGGTGACGTCGTACAGGATGATGGCCAGCTCCTCGCCGCCATAGCGTGCCGACAGATCCAGCGGGCGGCGCGCGGTCGCGGCCACCACGTTCGCGATGCTCTGCAACGCAGCATCCCCGGCCTGGTGGCCAAGTCCGTCATTGAAGGCTTTGAAGAAATCGACGTCGATCAGCATGACGCCCAGTGAGCGTCCATCGCGCTGGGCCAGCTGCCACACCCGCCGCAGGTGTTCATCAAACGCACGCCGGTTCTTCAGGCCGGTGAGACCGTCACGCGAGGCCATCTCACCGACGCGCCGGTTTTCCAGGTACAGCGCGCGCACGGAGCGCTCCAGGGCGATGGCAACGACACCCGCCATGAACATGGCAAAGGCGATTTGCCCGACGACCGATATCACCGCGATGAGCGGCAGCGTGTGCCGCAAGCCAATCGCCACCACCACAGCCAATACGGCACTGTTTACCAGCAGCACCTGCCGGAACTGCAGGCCACTGAGGAAGTTTGCGCCGATGGCGCACACCGCCACTGCCGACAGGAATTCCGGATGCGAGCCGAAAATCTCGCGGACAAATATTGCATTGATGCAAACATGCCCTGTCACCGTCAGCGGCATGACCATCCTGGAGTAGGCGCGTAACCCGTCGGCGCGCCACGCGAGCCCGCACATCACTGCGCGGCAAGCAAGCGCAACGCCGATCAACCACAGTCGCATCGGCCCCATTTGCGGCACCGACAGCACCAGTACCGTCTCTCGATAGCCGGCCAGGTATGCCAGGCTTGCGCAGCTCAGCAGTAGCACCGCCGCGCCCAGGACGGCCGTGTGCCAGGCACGAATCCCCGGGCGCAACACGCGCAGACTGAATTCGATGTAGTCTGACTCGATGGGCTCTGGAAAGCGCCGCGGAAGGATCGGCCTTCCTGATGCCGCATTGTGCAAAAACTTCATCTCCGACATGGCCGATCAATTGCGGGTGCAGGGAAAGTCTGGCGAAGTTAGCAGAGACTTGGCTGTTCAGATGTGACGCATGCATGACAAAACGGCCAATGACCAATTGAGACGCAGTTCGCAGTCGCCTGGCGTGCGCTGGTTCTGTGAGGCAGCCCCTAGGTTTCCTTATTGCAACCGGTCACGATGCGAAGCTGGAGCAATGCGGATCTCAAAGAGTTTGCGCTGATGGCCCCGCAATCTAACCCTGACTCAACTGCTGCCGGTGCGGACGGTTCACCCGCGGAATCGCCGTCCCATGACGACCTGCAGGCGCTGATTCCTGACATGGAATTGCTGGAGGCGGGAGCCATTGATGCGCGCACGACTCAGGCAGCCATCGCAGCGGCCGCGGGGTCGGGCCGCAAGCCGGTCGCGGCCCCGAAGCTGAGTGATCAGCCCACGGCCACGACCGTGCGAACTGCGGCACCCAAAACAGTCGGCAGCGATGACCCCTATGCCGATTTGATGCCGGAACCGGAACTGGAAGCGTTCGACGACGGCGCTCCCGCGAGCCGGGCCATCCCGACCGCATACCCGGGGCCCCCGGAGGGTGTGTCGGTGCCGGTGGTCAAACCGTCCGTGCAAGCTGTCTCCCGCCCGGCCGCGCCGCCCGCCAAAGCGGCGCCCGTGGCGGCAAAGCCGACGTTGGCGCCGGTAACACCCCGTCCTGCGGCGGCCGCGAACGCGCGCAAGGTCCCCCATCCGGATACGGTGACCGTTCCGCTGGTGATGGATCGGGAGTTCATTGCCCGCAACCATATTGTCGAGCTGTATTTGTCCGGACGCCTGCCGGTGCGCGGAGCGACCGTATTCGAGCGCTTCTGCCGCGAGAATCCCCAGATCCTGGACGAGATCGGCCTGCCCGAGCGCGTCCACACGGGCCTGCGCCTGCTCGAAGCCACCGGCAAGCCGGACCCCTGGCAGGAGAAACCGAAGCAATTCTGGGAGCGGCCCTATATCCCGGCGGGCCTGTCAGGCCTGGTGCTGTTGCTGGGCATCGCACTGCTGATGTTGAACCATCAGCTGACTGACCAGACCCACAAAGCGACGGCGCTGGGTCAGCTGGTGGCCGAACAACCCGTCGATGCGGCAACCGCCACCGTCAGCGTCGAGCTGCAGCCTACCCATGTTGGACCGACCGCGGCGATCGCGACCACCATCGGTGGTTCGGCGGCGCAACTCGTCAACATCAAGATTGACCTGACCCATTCGGACTTCAGGGCCTTTCGCATCACCATCGACCGGGTGAATCAGGGTCGGGTCGCGGTGCTCAACAATCTGATCAAGGATTCAAACAGCGAATTGGGGTTCGCGCTGAACACCTCGGCGTTCGGTGCTGGAGTCTACCTCCTGACGATCGAGGGCCTGGACTGGCGCGGGGATCCGCAACCGGATTCCTGGGCCGCGATCGCCATCCGCCACTGAAAGCTCCTGCTCAGCCGCCGCGCAAGGTAAGCATGGGCGGCTGCGAGACGACACTGCGCGTCGCCAGCCAGCCGCTGAGGCACACCAGTAACGCGCCTCCGCCAATGCCGATCACGGGCAACCACGGATCAAACGCATAAGGCACCTGCAGCACCCGCGTTGCGACGAATGCCCCGGCCAGGGCCGCGCCCGCCACGGCAAGCCCCCCCGCGAGCAGCCCCAATGCCACAAATTCGGCCATGACGCCCTGCCACACGATCGCGCCGCTGGCGCCCAGGGTGCGCAGCATGGCGCTTTCAAAACGCCGCTCCTCACGGCTGGATTGCACCGCGGCCAGCAGCACGACGAGCCCGGCGAACAGCGTAAAGGCGAAGACGCTCTGCACGGCGAGGATGGCCTTGTCGATAATGCCGCGCACCTGTGCCAGCAGATCATCGACATTGAAGATCGACACGCTGGGAAAGCGCCGCGCGAGCTGCGCCATGACATGCGGATCGGTGGGATGATAATACGCACTGGTGAGAAACGTTCCGGCCACGGCATCGAGCACGCCGGGTGAGAACACCACGAAGAAATTCGGCTGGAAGCTGTCCCACTTCACCTTGCGGATGCTGCTGACGGTGGCCACGAACGGCTCACCGCCAATGTCGAAGCTGACTTTGTCCCCCACGCCCACGCCGAGAGATTCCTGGAACTCCGTGGCCAGTGAGACCTGCGCGGCGCCGTGATAGTCCGCAGGCCACCATGCCCCTGAGACGATTTGATTGTCATTCCCGAGCGCGCTCGCCCAGGTCACATTCTGCTCACGGCCGGAAAACCCGCGGCCCTGTCCGGCCGCGAAACGCATCGACTCCACGGACTGGCCATTGATCGCCGTCAAGCGGCCGCGCAGCATCGGCAGCACGCGCGACAGCCGTGCCCCGCGCTGCTCGAGGAATTGCGTGAAGGCGGCACGATCCGCTGGTGGAATATTCACGAAGAAGTAATTGGGCGCATCCGCCGGCAGGCTGCGCCGCCAGTCGCTCTCCAGATCATCACGCACCACACCCAGCACCAGCAGCACCATGAGTCCGGCGCCGAAGGCCGCGATCTGCACCATGCTGTCGGCGCGGCGCCGATTGAGATTGGCGATGCCGTAGCGCCAGGCCACCCCGACCCGGCCGCGCAGCCGCCCACACAGCGTGACGAGCACGAATCCGGCCCCCGCCAGCACCGCCAGAAAGGCGCTCAGGCCGAACAGGAACTGCACTGCGAGCCGGATATCGCGCACCGCCCACCCGACCAGGCCGATGACGACCAGGACGGCGGGACCGAATGCCAGGATGACCAGCGGCGGTGGCGGCCCGACATCCCGCCGCAGCACCCGCAGCGGCGGCACCCGGGCCAGCTGCAGCAGCGGCGGCACGGCAAATCCGGCGAGCACCGCCAATGCCGCGGTCACGCCCATCCCCAACGGGGCGAGATTGGCCGGCGGCAGTACCGCCGTACCCAGCAGATCGCGGACCGCGCGCAGCAGCCATTCCTGTGCCAGAAAACCGATCAACGAGCCGGCAATCGAGGCGAGCAACGCCACCGTAATCAGCTGCAGCAGGCTGACGCTGAGGGTGAAGCCGCGCGTGGCCCCCAGGGTTTTCAACAGCGCCACGGAATCCAGATGCCGCCGGACATACTGCCGGGCCGACATCGCGACCGCGATCGAACACAGCAGCACGCTGACCAGGCTCGCGAGGGTGAGGAAGCGGCCCGCGCGGTCCACCGCGTTTTCGAGCTGCGGACTGGCCTCGCTCACATCGCGCAGACGGTCCGAGGGGCGGGCATTGTCCAGCAACCACGGTCGAAAGGCGTTGATGACGGCGGGGTCGGCCGCGAACAGCCCCGAATAGCTCACGCGGCTGCCCGGCTGGATGAGCTGTGTAGCCGGCAGATCCTTGAGATTCATGATCAGGCTGGGGGCCAGATCCGAGAGATTCGCGCCCTGATCGGGTCGCGCAATCAGCACGCGGGTGACCTTGAGAGTTGCGGCACCGATCGACAGCTGCGTGCCGATGCCGCCGCCCAGGGTCGCGAGCAGCTTGGAGCTGGGCCACACCTCCCCGGGCCCCGGGATGGCCTGGGTGGCCGTGCCGGTCGCGAAGGGCTGATCGGCCACCAGCAGGGTGCCGCGCAGGGGATATCCGGGGGAGACGGCCTCGATATTGGCAAGCTGGCTGTCGTCGCCGCGGAACACAACACTGAGCAGGGTCTGGATACTTGCCGAATGGACGCCGCGCTGGGCGGCGGCTGTGAACCAGCTGTCCGGCAGCGGCTGCGTGGAGGAGATGCGGATGTCCGCCGCGAGCACCTGCGTGGCCTGTTCGCGCACGGCCGTGTCGATGCGACCGACGAGGAATCCGACCCCGGTGAGGGCTGCCACGGCGGTGGTCAATGCGAGCAGCAGCACGCCCAGTTCGCCGGAACGCCATTCACGCAGCAAGGTGCGCAGTGCCAGTTTCAGCGCATGCATCAGGGCGTGACCAGGCGGCCGGCGTGCATGTGCAGGATGCGATCACAGCGCGCCGCCAGCGGCTGCTCGTGGGTGACCAGCACCAGCGTCGTGCGCGCCGTGCGGTTCATATCGAACATCATCTCGATGATGCGCTGCCCGGTATTGGCATCGAGATTGCCGGTCGGCTCATCGGCGAACAGCACCGCCGGTCCGATGACGAACGCGCGGGCCAGGGCCACCCGCTGCTGCTCGCCGCCGGAGAGCTGTCGCGGGTAGTGTGCGGCACGTGAGGTCAACCCGACCCGGTCCAGGGCTTCGCGCGCCAGGGTCCGCGCCCGATCGCGCTGGGCGAGTTCCAGGGGCAGCAGCACATTCTCCAGGGCCGTCAGCGACGGAATCAGATGAAACGACTGAAACACGAACCCGACCCGCTGCGCGCGCAGCCGCGCCCGGCCGTCCTCGCTCAGCGTGGTCAGGTCCTGGCCATCCAGCCACAGATGTCCGCTGGTCGGCACATCAAGTCCGGCCAGCATCGCCAGCAAGGTGGATTTACCGGCCCCGGAGGCACCGGTGATCGCCACGGTCTCGCCCCGCGCGATGTCGAAGGAGACATCGTGCACAATGGCCAGCGGCCCTTCAGGGCTGCTAACCTGTTTTGTGAGGTTTATGACCTTGAGAACGCTATCGGCACTGGCGCGCTGCGGGGCACTCGCACTGACACTGCTGCTCATCGGGCTCCAAGGCGCGTCCGCCGCGCAAAATCCCATCATCCTCAGTTTCGGTGACAGCCTCAGTGCGGCCTACGGGCTGCAACCCGAGCAGGGCTGGGTCGCGCTTCTGCAGCAACGGCTTCACGACCAAGGGTACGAGTACCAAACCCTCAATGCCAGCGTCAGCGGCGAGACCAGCAGTGGCGGCCTGGAAAGACTGCCCCACCTGCTGGACTTGCATCATCCGGCGGTGGTGCTGCTGGAACTGGGCGCCAATGACGGCCTGCGCGGCTTGCCTCTGCAGACGGTTCACGACAACCTTGCGCATATGATCACCTTGGCGAAGGACTCCGGAGCGCACGTGCTGCTGCTCGGCATCCGTCTGCCGCCCAACTATGGTCCGCGATATGGGAATGGCTTCGCCGACCTGTATTCCCGGCTGGCCCAACAGTTCCAGGTGCCGTTGGTCCCGTTCCTGCTGGCCGGGGTGGCACTGCACCCGGCGCTCATGCAGGCCGATGGCCTGCATCCGCTGGCGGCCGGTGAGCCCCAGGTGCTCGACACCGTCTGGCCGTTTCTGATCCCGCTGCTGAGGCATTGAGCATGGAACGGATCTGGCTCAATTCCTATCTGCCGGGCATGGCCACGGACATCGACCCGGGCGTACTGCCATCGCTGAAGCATATGGCCGAGCACAGTTTCGCGCAGTTTCCGCAGCGGCCCGCGTTCATCCAGATGGACCGAAAGCTCAGCTACGGCGAATTGGACCGCAGATCCCGTGATTTTGCCTCGTGGTTGCAGAATGTCGCAGGCCTGAAGCGCGGCGATCGCCTTGCAATCATGTTGCCGAATGTCCTGCAGTACCCGATTGCGATGTTCGGGGCGTTGCGCGCGGGCCTCACCGTCGTCAACACCAACCCTCTCTATACCGCGCCGGAACTGCAGCATCAGCTGGATGACTCCGGCTGTGCCGCCATCGTGGTGCTCGAAAACTTCGCCCACGTGCTCGAAGCGGTACTGCCGCGCACGGCGATCCGGCACGTCATCACGACCAGTGTCGGGGAGCTGCTCGGATTCCCAAAATCCGCCATCGTGAACTATGTCGTGCGCCGGGTGCACAAGCAGGTGCCGCCCTGGAAGCTACCCGGCGCCGTGAGTTTCAGCGCGGCATTGGCAGCGGGGCGCAAACAATCCTTGCGGGAGATCGATCTCACGCACGATGACATCGCCTTTCTGCAATACACCGGCGGCACGACGGGGGTCGCCAAGGGCGCCGTACTCACGCATGGCAACATCTGCGCGAATCTGCTGCAGGCCTCCGCCTGGATCGAACCGTTCCTACCCGGTACCGCAAGCCAGACTCAATATCTAATCACACCGATTCCGCTGTATCACATCTTTGCGCTGACCGCGAACTGCATGCTATTCCTGCGCTTGGGGTGGACCAACGTGCTGATCACGAATCCGCGTGATTTGCCGCGCTTCATCAAGGAACTGCGCCGCTATCCGTTTGCCTTCCTCAGCGGCGTCAACACGCTGTTCAACGCCCTGCTTCACAACTCGGAGTTTGAGAAAGTCGATTTCAGTCATCTGAAAATCACGCTCGGCGGCGGCATGGCCGTCCAGGAAACCGTGGCGCGGCGCTGGAAGGCAGCTACCGGAAATCCTTTGACCCAGGCGTGGGGTTTGACGGAGACCTCCCCCGGCGCCTGCATCAATCTGCCGTTCACGGATTTCAATGGCTCGATTGGCCTGCCGATCGCCTCGACCGAGATCTCGATTCGCGATGATGCGGGAATCGAAGTGGGTCTCGGCGCCGCGGGTGAGATCTGTGTGCGTGGCCCGCAGGTCATGCGCGGTTATTGGAATCGCCCGGATGAGACCGCGATGGTGATGCTGCCGGAAGGGTGGCTGCGCACCGGTGATATCGGCCGTATGGATGAACGCGGTTACGTGTTCATCGAGGACCGCAAGAAGGACATGATCCTGGTGTCCGGCTTCAATGTGTATCCCAATGAAGTCGAGGCCGTGGTGGCCGCGATTCCAGGCGTCGTAGAGGCCGCGGCCGTCGCGCAGGCCGACGAGCACTCCGGGGAAATCGTGGCCGTGTTTGTCGTCTCCAAGGATCCGACCCTGACGGAGCGCGCCATAATCGACAAATGTCGTGAATCCCTTACCGGATACAAACTGCCACGGCACGTGTACTTCCGCAGCGAGCTGCCGAAATCCAATGTCGGCAAGATATTGCGGCGCGTGTTGCGTGACTCGCTGGTGAAGGAGACGGTGAGCTCAGTGGCAAATCCCAAGCCTCGCTAGTTGGCGGGCTGCCGACCGACCTGGTCGGGAATCGGCATAGGTGAGGTGATTCCGTCGAACTCATGGTTGGATCCTTGCGCTTTCGGCTCCGGTGTGCATGCGTCACTTGGCGAGCTTTATCTCAGCCGTCGCGCCTTTGAGAACAATCGCTGTACCGAAAGGCGCCGAGAGTTCGGCCAATCGCTCCAGGATGTATTTCGCTTTCGCGCCGGTCGCGGCGGAAGGCAGGCCACGCGTGTAAAGAAACTCGTTGCGCGCGTACGGGTCGTGAACATCCGGCTGGCCATCGCCGATGTTGTTGAGCTCGATTGGACGGAATGTAATGGACCGCAGCTTATTACCGCGAAATTCTACATTTGCAACGACGCTCTCCCACGCGATGGGTTCGCTAATGTAGGTAATGGCAGCCGGCACATTGTAGATGAAATTTCCCAGATCGTAGAAGATCGGCTTGCCATGGTAGATCTCCACGCCATGCAGCAGGGGCGCGCCATGCATGACGACCATATCGGCTCCGGCATCTATTTCGGCGTGAGTCCAGGACGTCAACCACTCATTCGGGGCCAGTCGCTCCGCCATACCTTCGTTAAAGATGGTTGCGAAGGACTTATTGCCAAAGACGTGGTTATGCTGGTAAACGATGACCAGGTCCGCGTGCCGCTTCGCGTCGCGGATACTGCGCAAAATCCGTTCCGCGTCCTCTTGCACCGGCTTGTTTGATGGCGCACCAGGCAAATCGTCGGTTGCCTCATTTGGCTTGTCGCCCGCCAGAATCCGCAGCTCGTTGACCCCCGGCCGGTCGGCGCCGGCGCTGCCGCCGGGAGCAATCAGTCCCGACGCACTGGATACGAGCGCCACGGTCCCGTTCGATGTGCGCAAATAGGCTGGTGCTGCAGCCTCGGCAAGCGTGTGTCCCGTTCCGGCATGAGCGATGGCGCGGCGGTTGACTTCGTGAAGCGTGTTTTCGATGCCGGTGTCCTTCAAATCGAAGGCATGGTTGTTCGATAGCGACAACAGATTAAAGCCAAGAGCCTGCAGCGCATCGAGCGATTCCGGTGGTGTGAGAAAGCCCCTGCCCTCCTGCACCGACTGACCCGCCTCTGCAACCGTTCCCTCCAAATTTGTGAAGATCACGTCGCCCGTCAACAAAGCCCGAATCCGGCGCGCCGCCAACGGGGCCGTCGCACGAAGATCCGATCGAATCATCGATTGGCCGGTCAACGTAATAGTCACAGTAGCTTGTGACCGGGCGGGAGCATTGATGCTCAGGAGACCCGCAGTCACGCACGCCACAACCACGAGTCGACCCGAATCACACCAGGGTTTTTGTTGCATAGACAAACCGTGCCAAACACGCTCCCGGCTCATCGCACTAGAGTACCTCAATAGAGTCGGGGCGAGCGCATCCTGGGTCACCCGAAGTCACAGATGAAGATGGGCCGGGTACACGTCGCTCAAGGCTGGTCGCCTGTGCTCACCCGCGAGCAGGCGCACGCTTGATAGAGGCGCAGCGTGCCGACCCGTCAGGTGGCAGCTTTGCTGAGCGCGCGATATCGGGCGATTTGGCCAATTGCGGCAAGCACGACTTGGATCACATTTTGGATCGCAACGTCCGCGAACTACCGCGTGTACGATCTCAACTATTCATTGTCAAATGCGTTTGGAACAGGCCTTCGGGACCTAGCGTGATGCGCTTCACGTTCGGCAGCGCGGGCCAGTTCACGTTTGTCGCCTTGATCGCCGTCGCCTGCTCGCGTCGCGATCAAAGTCACACTTATCCCGATTGGCGACTCATCCGAATGCCTATAGGCTCTGGCGCATGAACGCGCGAACGGTATGCTCGACCCATCGACCCATCGACAGGGGCTTCACTCTCATCGAGCTGATGGTAGGCCTGCTGGTCGCCGGTATTCTCACCGGGATGGCGATCCCCGCGTTCAACAACTTCGTGTTGAACGACAGGGACGCAACGCAGATCAACTCGATGGTGTACAGCCTGAATTACGCGCGCAGCGATGCGGTTAGGCGCAATTCGTCGTTTGGCGTTGAGGTCTGTCCATCGAGCAACTTGACCAGCTGCACGGCATCGGCGTGGTCGGGTGGCTGGATCGTGCTTGATCTGGACCCCGCGGACACTACGCCCGTGCTGCAGGCCATTCCGGCATTTGCAGGCAGCAACACGGTCACCGCCACCGGCACCGGCGCCAGTGGCGTGGTCTTCAATTCCAGCGGTGGGATACAAGGCAGTGCGACTTTGACGATCACGGTCTGCGACACGCGCGGTGCGCCCTATGCTCGCGACGTGGAAGTCACGGCCATCGGTACCACACAGTCTTCGCAAAACGTCGGATTTCAGGTCAACGGCACGACCGCGTTGGTTTGTCCCTAACACTATGCATTTTCCCGTGACAAAGCGTGCTTCATCCGGGCCCAAAGACAGCGGCTTCACGCTGATCGAAGTATTGGTCTCGTTGGTGGTGTTCAGTATTGGCTTGTTGGGCATGGCAAAACTCGTGTTGGTTTCCGCTCACGCCAATGACAGTGCCTACCTGCGCAGCCAGGCAACCGCGCTTGCTTACCAGATCCTCGACAACATGCGATCCAATATGTCCGCGGCAACCACGAACGGCTACAACACGCCGCTGGGTGCGACCCCTGCGGCGCCCACTTCCTGCGTCGGGACGGGGACCGTTTGTAGCCCGGCCCAACAGGCTGCCTGGGACGTGTATAGCTGGACGCAACACTTGAATGCGGCGAATAACTTAGGCGGCGGCCTGCCGTCGGGGACCGGTTCGGTGGTTACTTCAGCGACCGTGCCGGTCACCGCCACCATCACGGTGCAATGGGATGATTCAGCGGCGCAATGCGGCTTCGCCGCTTCCTCCGCCCCCTGCACCATCGGCGCTGCGGTGCCCATGTCGGTCACCTTGGAGACCACACTCCAATGAAACGGCTACGCGGATTCTCATTGGTTGAGATCATGGTGGCGATCACGCTGGCATTGATCGTCACCGCAGGTGTCGTATCCGTGTTTGCCGGTTCGCGGTCTGCCTTTAAGGCCACTTCGGGCATCGCCAATCTCAGCGACAGTGGGCGCTTCGCGCTCATGTTCGTCGAAACTGCGGTACGCGATTCGGGCTTCATGGCGTGCGGCTCAGCCAATCACACCGTTAGCAATGTGAATGCCGAGGCGACCAACCTCTACTACGCGCCGGGCCCTTCGGGTCTGTTCCAGCCCTTGGGCGGATACGAAGCGGCAGGCACCAGCCCGGGCAGTGCTTACGCGGTATCCGTCGCCCCCGGCGCAGTCGGCAACTGGAATCCGGTTTTGGACGCGACGTTTACGGGTATTCCGGCGGCCAACACTTTCGTCGCCAACAATGACGTATTGGTCGTGCGTTCCTCGGCGACAACCGGCCAACCGGTGTACGTGACGAATGTGACCTCCGGCAATTTCACGGTAACGACAACCGGCGGGCTCGCGGTCGGGCAGTTGGCGGTAATTTCGGACTGCACCAAATCGCTGCTCATCCAGGTATCCAGCTTGTCGGCCGGCGCGCCCGGCGAAATCGTCGGACATGCGACCGGTGGCACCCCGGGCAACGTCACGAGCACGTTTCCGGCCCAGATCAGTTTCTCTCCCGGCGCACAGGTCACTCCGCTGCAGACGACGGCGTACTACATCGGCGTAGGCGCCGATGGGGACGGGGCGCTGTATTCCGCGACAGTGGCCGCGAACAACACCCTCACGGCCACTGAGCTGGCCCCCGATATCGAAGCGATGCAGATTCTCTATGGCATCGATACGACCGGCACGCAAACCGTCAGTCAGTACGTCACCGCCGATCAGGTGCCGGATTTTACCCAGGTGATGAATGTTGAAGTGGCCGTCCTCGCCGCGGGGCCGCTCGGCTCAGCAGTTCTGCCGACGGTCGCGAAGACCTACAGCCTGTTCGGCACCACGGTGACGGCACCGCTCGATACGCGTGTACGCCAGGTGTTCGAGGTAACCATCGCTGCACGGAATGCACTGCCGTGAGATACGCCGCCATGACCAATCGATTTGAATCCATCCACCCGCGATCACGGCAATCAGGTGTCGTGTTGTTCGTCGCTCTCATTCTCTTGGTAATCCTGAGCATGATCGGCGTGACCGTGGCGCGCATGCAAACCGTCGAGGAACGCATGGCGCGCAACGAAAATTCTCGCCAATTATCAATGCAGGCGGCCGAGGCCGCGCTGCGTAACGCTGAAGATGGTCTGTTGATATCACCGGGCATCTCGCAGTTTTCGGCTAACTCTGGCGGCTATTACGTCATGTCGCCGACGACGGGAAGCGTGCTGCCGACGATCAATTGGAATGTCCCCGCACAGGTGACGACCTATACGGGACCCGCGCTCACGGCGATCCCCACAGCGGTACAGACGCCAAAGATCGTGGTCGAGTATTTGGGTGGCATTGCGGTGAGTGGAGAAGACCAGGCGAATCCCCCCATTACGTATCGTGTGACCGTGCAGGCCGCAAGTGCCGACGGCACGCCGAGCACCATGCTCCAGAGTATTTTTCGTTAGCCGCAGGGCGTCCTTAGGAATTTATGATGCACAATTCCAATTCAGCCATTCGGCGGCGCGTCGGTGTGACGATCGCGTCCGCGGTTGTCACCCTATTCGTGGGCTGGTCCTTGCCGGCTTCCGCTACGGCGCCGCAGGTGCCCGTGTCCCAGATACCCCTGACGATTGCGATCCCGGCGCACCCCCAGATTCTGATAGCGGTCGGCAACTCCGAATCCATGGACGGAAATTTGAGCGGCGCCATCATGACGGGGTCCGGATCGCTGGGCGCAAATTACGCAGCGCTGCAAGCCTCGAGCTCGCCGGTCAACTTTACGATCCCGGCGGGCTTCACCCCGCCGCTCAACCTGGGAGCGGGGGGCGTTGCCCCCTATACCGTTGTATCGGGCGGCAACCTTGCCGACAATTCGCCGAGCCGGCTCAACGTCGCGAAGGCCGGAATCGCCGCGATCCTCGACAGCTACATGACCAGTGCGGATTTCGGTTTGATCGACTACAACACCTCCGGCAACGGTGCGTACCAGACCTGGCTGTACGTCATGAGTCCGCCCGGGGGATTCACCTTCACCTCGGTGGCGGCCGCCAGCGGTCAAGTGCCCAATCCCTGCTACCACGTCAATACGGCATTGGGAAATCAGGTATCCGCGGATTGCGGTGCGCTCAATACTCACTACGCCGCGCAGAATATTTTGTCGCAGCCGTTTATGAACATCAGCGCCAGCAGCGACGATCCTGCGATCAACGACATCTTGTATGACGAGGCTGGCTGGGGGGAAGATCCGGTGGTGATGGTCTATGGTGGACCTAACCCGCCAAATCCGTACACCCATTACACGCTGGGGCAATACAACAGCAATCTGAGCAGCGTCCAGGAGTCCTACAGCGCGTCGGTCAATCAGTCGAACGCCGATTCGACCTATCCCACGAATGCAGGCTTCGTGCCGTTTTCGACGCAGGTCATGTATATCCAACGCGGCTTCGGCTACGGAGCGAACCAAAACCCGGACAATGGCACGGTGCTCGTGCCGATGACCTCGGCAGGTGCGACCCCCACGGCATCGACCACCGCCGCCGCCATTGCGGCCTTCACGCCATACCTGAAGCCGGAGACGAACAATACCGGCACCAACGAAATCAAGGCCTCCGCGGGTCAGGCCTCAACGCCGGGCTTGGTCGCGCAGGCCCATGCCTATTTCAACACCAATCCTCCCAGCAGCAATGGTTGCACCGCGACCAAATATCTTTTGCTGTTGACCGACGGTTTACCAACGATGGATCTGGGCGGCAATGCGTGGCCGCCGCTCGGCAGCGCCGCAGCGGCCGGATACGGCGTCAACGCGACATTCAATTCGGACGGCTCGCTCGGCTCCACGAACGATCAGGCACTTACCGATACGATTAACCAGCTGAAGGCACTCAACACGGCCGGGGTAAAAACCTACATTGTCGGACTGGGAGCCGGCGTCAATCCCGCGCTGAATCCGACGGCGGCGGCGACCTTGACCGCCATGGCCGTGGCCGGTGGCACCGGCACTTATTTCGCGGCCACCGATCCGGTGACCCTCACCAATGATCTGCAGAGCATCTTGGCTACCATCCTCGCCGCGACTCAGTCGGTGGCCTCGGTGGCCGTCAACTCGACCGGCCTCAGCACGAATTCCGTCGTGTACCAGTCACAGTTCCTGTCCTCGGACTCGAACCAGGACTGGACCGGCAATCTGTATGCGTTTCCGGTGAGTACTACCGGAGTCGTGGCGACCGTCCCCTCCGATGCGCAATGGGCTGCGGCCACCCAATTGGATTTACAGAATTGGAATACGGGGCGCCTGATTGCCACGTGGGACCCGGTGGCCGCCGCGGGAATACCGTTCCGATGGAACCCGAGTACGACCGCCACCTCGGGCATCGCGAGCAGTACGACCATGGGTCAAGACTTTGCCACTTTCCTCCCGGATCCGAACGGCCAGGATGTGCTGCAGTTCTTGCGCGGATCAAGCGCCCAGGAAGTGCGCAATGGCGGTCAGTTTCGCAACCGCACGCACAAGCTCGGCGACATCGTGTTCAGCAATCCGGCGTACGTGGGCGCCCCTGCGGCCAACAATTTAAACTCGTCCTATGTCGGCTTTGCCAATACAAATGCGAGCCGCCCGCCGGTTATCTACGTTGGTGCGGATGACGGTATGCTGCACGCCTTCGATGCGGTAACCGGCAACGAGCGATTTGCTTATATCCCCACGGGCGTGTTTTCGAATCTCATCAATCTGGTTTCGCCTTATTACAACTCGCGCCATTTGTTCTTTGTCGATGGTTCGCCGACGACGGCTGACGTCCAGTTCGCCGATAACTCCTGGCACACGGTGCTCATGGGCACCGAGGGTGCGGGGGGTAAGAGCGTATTCGCTCTCGATGTGACCAACCCGGCGACCATTACGACCGAAGCGCAGCTGGCATCCGCCGTGCTGTGGGATTTCACGGATACTGACTTGGGTTTGACTTACGCGAATCCGGCTGTTGCCAACTACGGATCGACCCAATTGGTGTTCCTGGGCAATGGCTACGACAGTACCAATGAGAAGCCGTTCCTCTATGCCCTCAATCCGCAGACCGGGACGATTTACAACAACGGCGGCAGCAGCGCGAAGATCGATCTGTGCGCGGCGGTGCCCACGGCCTGCAACCTGGCTCTTCCCAATGGGCTGTCAAGCGCCGTCGCCGTCAACAGCGCGGGCCAGCCGGCCGCTGGGGCGAACATCGTCTACGCCGGTGACCTGCAGGGAAACCTGTGGCGGGTCGATATTTCCAACGCCAACCCCAGCCTGTGGAGCGTCAGCGTGCTCTTGAAGGCCCACGATCCGTCAGGTAACGCCCAACCCATCACGACAGCCCCGGTGGTGACTCTGAATCCCCGTTACCCACAGATTCCCGGCAGTCTGGTGTTTGTCGGTACAGGTCAGCTTTTGGGGTTGCCCGATTTGGCCACGACTCAGGTGCAATCCATCTATGCGGCTTACGATTCGGGCACGCCCTACGCATCGCCGCTCTCGCGCACCAACGGTAACCTGGTGCAGCAGACCTTGGGAGCAGCGAGCATCGGATCGATCGCGGTCGCCGTCGTCTCGATGAATGCCGTGAACATTCCGGCGAACAAAGGCTGGTACATCGACTTGACCCTGAACAGTGGCGAACGGGTCATCAATACACCGCTTTTGAGGAGTGGGGCATTGGTCGTGACGAGTACTCAACCCTCCAACAGCCCATGCATCGCGGGCGGTACTTCATTCCTCTATGTAATCAACTACGCCACCGGTAGCGCATTCCCGACTCCGCAGGTTACGGTCCCGGGCGGCACGAATCTGCAAACCGGCAACACGGTGATCAACAACTCGCAGCCACCCGGGGATTCCGTGGTACCGATCGGCATCCAATTGGGCAACGGGTTCTACGCCAATGCGACCATCGTCAACACCGGCATCTGCACCGGCTCGGGTTGCGCCGGCAATCCGCCGCCTGGGTACTACTACGACTACAATTGCCCTGAATCAGGCGCTGCCTGTACGCCGCGCCTGATGAAAGGATCACTCAATCACCGCATCGCGTGGTGGGAGCTTCACCAATGAAACAGCGTCAAATCAGGTCCGCAGTCGTCGCGCTTTGCGGTGTCATTGCCTTGATGTCAGCTCCGGCGTGGGCAACACGAGCCGTCGCCGGAATAGTCACCGGTCAGGTTACCGCGACCCCGAGTAGCACCCAGATCGAAGTGGATCACCAGATGTACCTCATCGAGAAAAATACTCCGGCCGCGAAGGGTTCTCGGAATTTCTATTTGGGCGATTCGGTCGACCTGACTCTGGAACAACATCCCGCGAATAATGTGCCTACCGTCGTCGCCATCGTGAAACACGTGGGCTCGTAGGAGATTGCCGTGAGAAATGGCTTTTCCCTGATCGAACTGGTAGTTGCAATGCTGGTTTTTTCCATCCTCACGGCAATTGCCGTGCCATCATTTTCCGCCTATACCCGGAGCGCGCATCGGACCGACGCCACCCGCACCATGACCATTGATGCACAGGCGCTGGAACGATGTTATTCCCAAGGATTTACTTATGTGGGATGCACGCAGGTGTCGGCCTCTGCGACCTCCCCTCAGGGTTACTACACGGTCTCGGTGACGATGACCGCCAACAGCTATTCGATTACCGCCGTCCCCGTCAGTCCCGGCCCCCAGACATCGGATTCCTCATGCCAGACGTTCCAGCTCAATAACGCTGGTACCCAGACTGCCCTCGACGGAAGTGGAAACACCACCACGCAGACGTGCTGGGGATCAACCTGAGGGTGAGGCCTGGCAATCGTGCCTGCTCTTGAGGGTCAGGGCAGAGCGAACTGGAAGAGCTAACCGTTGCCCGGCTTTCTGGGCTTCTGTGTTTCCTCCCATAACTGCCGCGCTTCCCTATCTGCAGTCCTGCGTTTCTGCTCCAATTCGGCAATTTTGGGGTCATATTCCGCCATGACCTGTCTATAGCTTTTGTTGTGCCGGTTTGTGGCTTCGCGGCGAGTCTTATCAAACTCTCCGTCCGCCTTGGCTAATTTCGTGTCCCGCTTTTTCTTCAGTGCGTCGATTTTGGCTTGAATTTTCTGAACTCGGATGTTCGGCTCGTCTGCCATGGATGCGCCCCTTAAAGACGAGGATTGTGCGCCAGAAAGGCCCGTAGTGTCTTGCCGTGGGCCGCCATGCGAGTGCGGACAAGTAGGGCAAATGCCCGTTACCGCGCGATGCGAATTATCCGGGCAACGCGTCGCAATTGGGAGGGGTAGCGCCCCCTGGCCGAACTCTCGCTTGGATCGGCACACGAGGATTGCAGGTTAATGGCCCATCGCCAGCACAGGCTACATAGCCGCGACCTCGCTACCAGACGTGCACTCGCGAATTGCGCGAAAGATATTCCTTCTATCCCGGCGTGACACCGAAGGCCGAGTACCAGCCGTCCATATTTCGCACTTCGAGGGCGCGGTATTCGCTCGGGGAGTGTACGTCCGACTGGATGTTCTGGCTTTCCGCCGCCTCGCGCACCTTTGCTCGCAGTACCTGGGCAAAGGCGAGGAAAAATTCCCGCTCACCGCTGAAGCCCTTGGCAGTGGGCGCGGGCTTGTTGCCCAGCGTGGTGTGCCAAGCATCGTACGCAGCGGTCAGCCCCGCATTATCCGCAAATGTTCTCGCCCAGCGTCTGGTCGCCGTTCACGGCCACGTCAGGGAAGGGACGGTAAGCGCCGTATTGTGCAACTGATATGGAACGACCCGTCAAATACGGGTTTACGACAACTGTTCATGAGTCGTGAGGGGTCAAGCGCAAGCAGGCAGCGGCCGCGGCAGCGATGTGCGACGGTTGATCACTCTGATATTCGTGGATCGAGTGCGGACACTCGCCATCATGGTCGTGATCCGTCGGGAGCTGCCTTGCGACTAGGGGCGCGGGTTCGGCCCGGAGGCTGCCGCATAGTTGCCGTCGAGGGTTCTCCTTTACCGCGTGCCGCCACAGCCGCTGTCTGCTTGCGCTTTTCACCGTCTAATTCCTATGGCTCCTCAGCCTGCTCAGGCAGCCTGGCGAGGTGGGAGATTCTCCTTGCGCTCCACATGTACGCCGATCGCCCAGATAAAGCCCAGAAACTCACGTCCCACGGCCGTGACAGTTTGCTGTTTGCACTTGCCGCGTGCCATGAGCCGCACATAGCGCTGATGCAGGCGCTGCTGTGCCTTCCACGCCAGCGCAGTCACGCTCGCACTGCAGCGGCGCTGGCGAGCCGTAAGTCCTTTGCCCACACTCGGACGATGCCGATAGGCCCAGGCTGCCTCAACCACGATGCGTCTGAGGTGCGCGTTTCCAGCCTTGCTGATGGCCCCACGGCGGATGCGCTCACCGCTGGAGTGCTCGCGCGAGACGGCTCCGGAGTAGCCCATGAGCTGTCGCGGATGCTCAAAACGGGAGAGTTCACCGACTTTGGCCATGATCGACACGGCACTGATCTGCGCGATCCCACGCAAGCTCTGCAGCGCCTCGATGACAGCGCGCATCTTTACCGGTAACGTCTCGATCGCCGCATCGATCGAGCGCTCCAGGCGCCGGATGCGCTCGGCGGCGTGCTCGACCTCGTGCAGATAGTCGCCCAGGGTAATCTGCTGGGCACGGTGCTCGAACTGCACCTTTGTCCTGACCCATTGCAGATACTTCTCGGTCCAGGCGCCCGTACCCTCGGGGGCTCGCCGTCCGTGGCGCAGCAGGAACTTACTTAGGCGATGACGAGCGCGCAGCTGATCCCGCTTGGCGGCCAAGCGCGCGCGCACCAGATCGCGCAGCGCTTCGTGCGCTGCATCAGGCACCCATACGGGTGTCAGATCCCCGGCACGGTAACAACGCGCCAACTTCTCGGCATCCCGCCGATCCGTCTTGACCCGATCGCCCGCTTTCACCGGCACCAGCGTCGGGGCCACCACCTCACACCTCACGCCCAACTCGCTCAGCTGCCAGTACAGCACATAACCGGTAGGACCCGCCTCGTAGCACACCCTCAACTGTTCAGGCTTGCCGAGCTTGCCAATCAACCGGCCAACCGCCTCGGGGCGGTTGGGGATTACCCCCAACGAGCGCACCTCACCCTTTGGTTCCGCGACCGCCACCGCTATGGTCTCAGCGTGGACATCCAGGCCCACAAATCGTACGTTTCTCATCGCCGGCTCCCATTCGTATGCGGCTCTGCGCCGCGGGTCTTTCCCGATCCACAGCGTAATCCGCGAGCTGCGAATCGGGAGCCGGTCGTTCCATTGGTAAGCACTCCGGTAACCCCGTTGTCGTGGGCGGCGATGGGTCCGGCGACGGACGTAGTCACCTCAGGCGGTCAGGCAGCAACGCGTCGGGATTGTAGAGCGGGCTTGACGTTCCACGGCAG
>Ga0182030_10000940_pt1 | contig 58041 bp, 41 predicted proteins | sample 812S3MmetaG_FD_121299 | JGI IMG/M metagenome (GOLD analysis project Ga0182030, IMG submission 121299) | Permafrost microbial communities from Stordalen Mire, Sweden - 812S3M metaG (Illumina Assembly) | ecosystem: Environmental > Terrestrial > Soil > Wetlands > Permafrost | place: Sweden... | reverse complement strand
GCGCGGCGAGGAAATGGGCTGGTTCCAGCATGGTTCGACCATCATTGCCTTCGTCCCACCCGGTGTGCGACTTGCCGAGGGTCTGCTCGCCGGCGCGACCGTGCGCATGGGACAGGCGCTGTTCAAACTGGCGGATGCGCGGTCCGAGCCTGGATGAGTAACCGACCCCTCGCTGTCATTACCGGCACGACGCACGGCATCGGCACCGTGACCAGCCACGCGCTGGCACGTGACGGATATGACCTGGTGATGCTCTGTCGCAACGTCGGGGCAGCCACGACGCTGGCGCAGCTGATCATGCAGCGTGCACCGGCAAGCCAGGTTGAGGTCGTGCACTGCGACCTGGCGGACCTGTCCAGCGTGCGCACGGCGGCGCGCGAGGTGCTGACCCGTCACGGGCATATCGATCGACTGATCAACAACGCCGGTATCGTCAGCACCCGGCACCGCCTGTCGGTCGATGGTCACGAGCTGACCTTTGCCACCAATCACCTCGGTCCCTTTCTCCTGACACGGCTGCTGCTGCCGGCGCTGACGGCCACGGCCCGCGTCATCAATGTCGCATCCAAGGTCCATTACCGCGGACGCATGGACCTGGATACCGTGGATAACCCCCATGGCTGGTACAGCAGCGGCGCAGCGTATGCGCGCTCCAAGCTGGCGAATGTGCTGGATACCTTCGCGCTGGCCCGGCAGTTGGCCGGCAGCAACATCACCGTCAATTGCCTGCATCCGGGAGTGGTGGCCACGAACCTGCTGCCCGGCTGGCTGAACCTCATCAGACCGCTATTCAGACGGGTCATTCTGAGCGCGGAACAGGGCGCCCGCACGACGCTGTACCTCGCGCTGGACCGCCAGGCCGGCGCCCTGCACGGCGAGTACCTGGATGAGCACCAGCAGGTGCAACCCGCCGCCGCCGCCGCGCGTGACCTTGCGCTGCAGGAGCAGCTACGGGCTCGCAGCGCCCGGTGGACGGGTCTCGATCAGGCCGGTGCCTGAGCGGAAGCGCAATTGCACATCCTGAACCAGCCAGCCCAGCCCCTCGTACAGCGCGCGCTGCGAGCGCACCAGGGCGTCGGCGTTCGGTACCAGGGCCAGGATGCCGGGATCACGCTTGGTCCCGATAGCCGCCGGTGCGGGGACCGTATCGATGCCCGCCTGGTTGAATTCCACCACGGCGCGGGCCATGTGCGCGGCGGAGGTCACCAGCACCACCTTCTGCACCCCGGCACGGGCCAGGATGGCGGCGGAAAACTGGGCGTTCTCGTGGGTGTCCCGCGAGTGGTTTTCCACCCATTGGGCGCTGACCCCCAGGTCCTGTTGCAGGAAATCACTCATCGAGGCAGCCTCAAAGCGGCTGCCGGAAATCAGTACCGGCAGGTGCGTCCGCCGGGCCAGCCGCGCGCCATATACCAGCCGCTCAAGGCTGGTCGCACCCGGCGCGGAGGTGCCGTATTCGGGCGCCGCGACCCGCACGCCCCCACCCAGGATCACGATGGCCTGAGCATCGGCGATTTGCGCCGGATCCAGCGCCGGGTAGCGCTCGGCCCAGCGCACCAGGGAGTCGGCGGCGATGGGCGTGGCCAGCACCCACAAGGAAGCCAGTGCCAGCGCGCACAGGATTGCGCCCCCCAGGCGCGCCCTGCGGTGCGCCATCAGGGCCAGCCCAAGGCCGGCGAGCAGCAGCGGCCCGGTGGGCGGCAGTACCAGGTTCTTGAGCAGTTGCTTCCAAACGTAGTAGTCCATGTACCCGAATGATAGCGCCCATTGAATCACGTAATATCAACCACGTTGTTCCATCCGCTCTGGCGACAAGGATCCGACATGCCGGTGACAACCCGCTCGCCCCTGACGCAGCGTCTGCTGTTTGCCCTTAACTTTTTTCGGCACCCTTTCATGCTGGGTTCGATCTGGCCCAGTTCCCGATACCTGGTCGACGAGGTGCTGCGGCCGATCGAGTGGGGGCGCGCCACGGTGATTGTCGAATACGGGCCCGGAGTGGGCACGATTACCACCGAAATCCTGGGCCGCATGCGCCCGGATGCGCACCTGGTCGCCATCGAGACCAACGCCGCGTTCGTCAAGTTTCTGAACACGTCATTCAATGACCCGAGGCTGCACGTGGCCAATGAATCCGCCGCCGATGTGAGCACCATCCTCAGGCGCCTGAACCTGCCGCTCGCTCAGTACGTGGTTTCCGGCATTCCGCTGGGCAGCATGCCTGAGGCGCTGCGGGCCGACATCGTCGCAAAGACCCGCATGGCACTCGCACCGGGTGGCCAGTTCCTGGTGTATCAGTTCACCAGCCGGGTTCTGCCCGTCCTGCAACGCACCTTCCGCGACGTCTCACGCAGCATGGAGAAGCGAAATATTCCGCCGGCGCATCTGTTCGTGTGCGCGACGGACGCCGGTTAGAGGTTTCAGATCCCCTGCAGCAGCTGCGCAATCGGGCGCGGACGGGCCAGGTAGTACCCCTGCACGAAATCGACGCCGATCCGCTTCAATTCGGCCAGCACCGTTGCGGATTCCACGCATTCGGCCACGGTGCAGATTCCCAGTGAGCGACCGATCTTGCAGATCGCCTCCACCATGTTGCGATCAACGGGATTGGCGGCGACCTGTGCGACGAACTGCCCGTCGATCTTTAGGAAGTCCACCGGCAGGGTCCGCAGGTACATGAACGAAGACAGGCCGCTGCCGAAGTCATCCAGGGCGAAGCGGCAACCACGCTGCTGCAATTCCTTCATGAAGTACAGCGCATTCGACCAGTTGGTCACGGCCGCCGTTTCGGTAATCTCAAAGCACAAGCGTCGCGCGACATCCGGCGCCCCGGCCTGCTCAACGACGAACTCCAGAAATGACTGGTCGCTGAGGGAATTTCCCGACAGGTTCACGGCCAGCACCGGCGAGGCGGCCGGGCCCATGGGCGCATTGCGCAAGCGTTCCAGGGCCCGCAGGATCACCCAGCGATCAATGGCCGGCATGACATTGTAGCGCTCGGCCGCCGGAATGAATTCTCCGGCCGGCACCAGCCGTCCGTCATCATCCCGCAGCTGCACGGTGAGCTCATAGAAGGCCATCGGTCCGGCATTCGAGATGGGAACAATGGGCTGGTAGAGCAGTTCGAGACGATTCTCCTCCACGGCGCGGGTCAGGCGTGCAGCCCAGTGCAGCTCCCGATGACGTCCCACCGCGCCATCGCCGTCGTAGACCTGCACCCGGTTGCGGCCGCCTTCCTTGGCGGCATAGCAGGCGATGTCAGCGGCACTCAACACCGATGCGACGCTGTCCGTGTCGCGAGTGATCTGCACCACACCGATGCTGGCGCCCACGTTGAGCGTGCTGCCGGCCCAGATGAACCGGTAGTTGTGGATGGCCTGACGAATCGTGTCGGCAAGGCGGCCCGCCTGCGCGACCGTGGTGCCTTCCAGCAGGATGCCAAACTCATCGCCCCCGAGTCGGGCAATGGTGTCCTGGGTGCGCACGCGCGCGCGCAGCAAACTGGTGACATCGCGCATCAGCCGGTCACCGGCCTGGTGGCCGCAAGTGTCATTGACGACCTTGAACTGATCCAGGTCCACGTACAGCAACGCGTAACGGTGCTCGCCGCTTTGCGCCAGGCTCACCGCATCGCGCAAGCGCACGTCGAATTCGCGGCGATTGATGAGTCCGGTCAGGGCATCGTGCGTCGCCTGGTAGGACAGCGCCCGCTTCAGCCGGCGCTCGCCGGTGACATCATGCACCACGATCACCGCGCCGATGACCTCGCCATTGCGGTCACGAATCGGTGCGGAGGACTCCTGCACCGCCACCTCCTGGCCCTCCCGCGTCCGCAGCACCGGGTGCATGGCCTGTGCCGCGGCGCCATCCGTGCCCTGCATGCGCTCCAGCGAATGGCTGACGCGCTCACGGGTGGCTTCGTCTATGAGATTCAAGACCTCGCCCAGCGGGCGCCCGCGCGCCTCGGCGATGGACCAGCCGGTGAGCTTTTCGGCCACGGGGTTCAGATACTCGATCAAGCCGCGGGCGCAGGTGCTGATGACGCCATCGCCAATCGACTGCAGCGTCACCTGCGCGCGTTCCTTTTCGGCGATGACGGCCTGTTCGGCCTGCTTGCGGTGGGTCTCAGCCAGCAGGCGTTCGATGGCGATTCCCGCGAGCTTCGAGGCATGGGCGATCGAGTCAGCCTGCTCCTCATCGGGCAGGCCAATGTCGCGTTGGAACACGCCGAGCGCCCCAAGCGTCTTGCCATCACTGCTCTTGATCGGTGTCGACCAGGCCGCGACCAGACCTGACTTGAGGGCGTCGGCGCGGTTCTGATTCCAGTAGTGATCCTTCGCCAGGTCCGCGACCAGCACCGGTCGCGACAGGTAGATCGATGCCGCGCACGACCCATGCCCCAGACCCACCGGCGCGCTCAGCAGTACGGCACGGAACGATGCGGGTACACCGGGAGCCACGACCGAGGCGAAGCGCGTCCCGCTGTCATCCAGGATGCTGACCGAACAAAAGGACCCGGATTCGACCGACTCGACGAACTGGGTGACCGCCTCAAGGACTTCGGGCACCGGTGCGCCAGCGGTGAGGCGGTCGAGAACCTCGCGCTCGGCCTCGGCGCGCCGCTCGCTGCGTTTGCGGGCGGAAATATCGGTCACGCTGACCCGAATCAACCGCTGGGTGCCTGACGGCACCAGCGACAGCCGCATTTCGCAATCCAGCTGCGCACCCTGCGCGTTGCGCACAACCCATTCGAAGACCAGCATCTCCCCGGCCATGACCCGGGTGGTATTGGCGCGGATCTGCTCGGCCGATGACTCACCGTCGGGTTGGAACGGCGGGCAAAAGTCCCGGGGATTGGCCTGCAGCAGTCGCGCACGGTCCATCGCGAACAGGCGCTCGGCATTGGGGTTGGCATCCACGTACCGACCGGCATCCACGTCGAACACCAGGATGGCCTCGGGCGCGTGGTCCACCAGCATGCGATAGCGCAGTTCGCTCTCCCGCAGCTGGCGTTCCGCCTCACGCCGTTCGGTAATATCGCGCAGGCACAAGACAAACAGGGCCCGACGCCGCAGACGCGCCCGGCTCACGGCGAACTCGGCCGGGAACACCTCGCCACTGCGGCGCCGGCCGCGAATTTCGCGTGCCGAAAGATCCAGGTGTGTATCACCGGTGCTCTCCGCCATGCGTTCGAGCGTTTCGGCGCAGTCCCCGCGATCGCCCAGCTGCGGCAGAAATTCCTCGATCCGCAGGCCCACGGCATCCGCTTCCGGGTAGCCAAAAACGCGTTCCGCGGTGGGATTGAACGTGAGTACGACCCCGAATTCATCCAGCGTCAGCACCACGTCCTTGATGTTGTCCAGGACGATCTGCAGATGATCGGAGCTTTGCTCCTGCGCTTCCAGCGCCAGGGCACGCGCCTCCTCGGCCATGAGCTGCATGGTCCGGACGATGCCCCGTCGCTCCTCGTCGACCGCGGCGTAGTGCGCGCTGATCAGCCGCAACAATGCGGTGGCATCGGGCGGGTCGCATCCGGTGCGCAGCTTCAATTCACGTATCTGTGCGATCAACAGGGGATGCAACGACTCCCCTGCAGCCAAGCTGGCGCTCAGATCAATGCGCACGACTGTCGTGGCGTGGGTTGCCGTGGCGGACGGCTCGCCGGGTGGGCGCGGAGCGTGCAGCAGATTTGTCATAACGACCGTCGGAAAGACAGTCCCATCATAGAATCTGCCTGGCGGCGGCCGCGTGATCGGATCGCGGTTTTCAGCGCTTATCGGAAGGGGCGGGAGCCTCCGAGGCCACGACAATCGGGATGACGAAGCTGCGGCTGACCGCGCCAATGGCTGACCCGGTGGTCAGCGTGGCCATCACGGTGTAGACGCCATCGTGGGTGGGTACCACGGTCAGGGCATGGTCCACTGCCGAGCCCGCCTCCATCGCTCCCGCAGGGTCAAAATCCCCCCCCTGCGTCACATCCAGTCCCTCGTCGGTATGAAAACGGGCTTCCAGGTGCTCCAGCGGCTGATTGGCAACCACCCGCAAAGTGATGACCACCGGCCGGCCCGATACGGGTCGCTGGGTCACCTGAAACTTCAACCCCACCGGGCCGTCGCCCCCGCCACCGGACACCGCAGACACCAGATCGGTGGGGCCCTGGTCTGCCCCATTGCCGGCGGTCGCACCGCTTCCACCAGGCGTGTCCGTGGCATGGCGCTTGATGAACTGCGTCGCGCCGCCGCCCGTGGAATGGCTGCAGGCGGCGAGCAGCCCGCACGCGATCAGCATCATTCCGATCCACTCGCCTCGAACGGGTCCCATCGTTTGTGCCTTATGAATCCGGCCGCTATTGCAAGAGCGGCTGCTCGCGCATGTTAGACGATTGTTCAAGCAGGTCTAAGATGTAATTCTCCCAATTGCGGCGTTCCCCGAACCACGGGAATGCACGGGGAAAGGCCGGATCCTGCCAGCGCTGGGCCACCCATGCGGCATGGTGCAACATGCGCAGCGAGCGCAGGGCCTCCACCAGCAGCACCTCACGGTGGTCAAAATTGGCGAACTGCTGATACCCCTCGAGGATCTCACCCCATTGCCGCTGCTGATCCGGTGCCGGCCCGGACAACAGCATCCACAGATCCTGCACCCGCGGACCCATCATGCAGTCGTCAAGGTCCACGAAGACCGGACCGCGCTCGTTCCACAGCAGGTTGCCGAGATGACAGTCGCCATGGATGCGGATCGCGGCCACCTCGCCCGCGGCTTCAAATACGGCCTCGACCGCTTCCAGCAATTCACCGGAGACTTCCTCATAACGGCGCGCCAGTTCCTCCGGAATCAGACCGCTGGCCAGCACCGCCTGCTGGGCCTGCCAGCCGAGGCGCTCGGAGCTCAGCCACGGCCGTTGCTCAAAGGGCCGCACGCAGCCAATCTGGTGGACCCGGGCGATGGCACGGCCCAGCAGCGCGAGGGACTCGGCGGCGTCCAGCTCCGGCGCACGGCCGGGCATCCAGGGGAACACACAAAAGCGATAATCCTGATACTCAAAGAGGGTCTTGCCGGCGATCCGCTGGGGCGCGGCCACCGGTAACTCGGCGGCCGCCATTTCCGCGGTAAATTCGTGCTCCTCGGCAATCTGCGCATCGCTCCAGCGCCCCGCTCGATAGAACTTCAGCACGAGGTTCCCCGCATCCGTGCCGAGCTGATAAACCCGGTTCTCATAGGAGTTCAGCGCCAGCAGCCGCCCATCCCCTTCGATGCCCACCGAGGCGGCGGCATCCAGCACCACATCCGGACTTAATGCCTCGAAAGGGCGCGCCGGTGGTTCCGCGACACCGCCGCGGCTCTTTCTGTTTATCATGGCGACATCACAGCACAGAGGCGAGGGCGCACATGGGTCGAGGCACGATTCTGGTCACGGGCGGGGCAGGCTATATCGGCAGCCACGTGGTCCTGCAACTGCGTGAACGTGGCGAGTCCGTCGTCGTTCTGGATGATTTGTCGCGCGGCTTCCGGCAGGCGGTGGGTGACACACCCCTGGTGGTCGGCGACATCGGTGACCGAAATCTGGTCAGCGCCCTGCTGCGCGAACACGGCGTTGACACCGTGATTCATTTTGCGGCATTCACCATCGTGCCCGAATCGGTGCGCGACCCGCTCAAGTACTACGGCAACAATGTGTGCGGGACCCGCAACCTGTTGCAATGCTGTGCTGAATCGGCCGTTTCCCACTTCGTGTTCTCCTCGAGCGCCGCAGTATACGGGACCCCTGCAGGAGATCTGGCTGCGGAGGACTCCCCGACCCTACCGATCAACTCCTACGGCACCTCGAAGCTGGTCTCGGAGTGGATGTTGCGTGATCTGGCCGCCGCCTCCGACCTGCGTTACGTGGCGCTGCGCTACTTCAATGTGGCCGGTTCCGACATGGGCGGTCGCATCGGTCAGGCGACCCCGGGGGCAACGCTACTCATCAAGGTGGCCAGTGAAGCCACGGTGGGCAAGCGTCCCCACGTGAGCATTTTCGGCACCGACTATCCGACCCCCGATGGCACCGGGATCCGCGACTACATCCATGTCCAGGACCTCGCCGGTGCGCACCTGGCTGCCCTGGACCATCTGCGACGCGATGGCACCAGCGCGGTGTTGAATTGTGGGTACGGGCACGGCTATAGCGTGCGTCAGGTGCTCGACAGTGTGCAGCGGGTGTCGGGCCGCAGCCTGACGATCCGCGAGGAGCCACGGCGCGCCGGCGACCCTGCGATCCTGGTCGCCAAAGCCGATCGGATCCGCGCCCTGCTGGGCTGGAGCCCGCAGCTGGACGATCTTGACACCATTGTGCGCAGTTCCCTTGATTGGGAGGCCAAATTACTGCGGGAGCCCTGGTAGAACATTACGCCACCGCGAAAACTGTCACGCCGGGGGTCATTGCCCCAGGCGTAGAATGGGCATAATGCGTTTTCTATGGCCTAGGTCCCTAAGCGGTCTGATGCTTCTGGGCGTCGCGGTAATCGCCGTGCCGCTGCTGGTCGCCATCTTCAATGCTGCGCTGCAGATCCAGCAGCTGGCCGATTCAAGCCGTACCGTTGCCTCGGCCGGTATCGGGTCAGCTCGGGCCAGTGAAGACCTGATGTCCGAGGTCCTGCTGCTGGAGCGCGCCACCGTCCTGGTCCTCGCGGACCCCAAGAACCGGGATGTGTACCGGGTGCACGATACCCAGCTGACCGCCTCCCGGGAGCAGCTGGTGCATCAGCTGAACTCGGCCGAGGGTCGACAGGCGCTGGCCCAGCTGGGCGCCCTGCAGAACCTGATCGCAACCAAGGTCCTGGCCGCCGACGCGAGCACTGCCACGGTCCGGGCCACGCTGCCCCAATTCGACGATATGAGCAAGCTGGCGCAACACATCGCGGTGCAAAGCAACGTCGAGATCGACGCGGAAATTGCCGCCATTCAGCGCCGTACCGGCGAGTCCCAACGGCTGCTGCTGTGGCAGAGCGGTCTGCTGGTTCCGTTGGCGATCTTCGCCACGGTCGTGCTGACTTTTGGTGTGGGCCGGCCGCTGCGGCAGATCGACCGGGCTATCAGCGAACTGGGACGCGGGAACCTGTCCCACCCGATCAGTGTCACCGGTCCGAAGGACATCGCACGACTGGCGCGCCAGTTGGAGTGGCTGCGCGGTCGCCTGCTGGACTTCGCGGCGGAGCGAAACCGATTCCTGCGGCACATGTCACATGAGCTTAAGACGCCACTTGCCAACATCCGGGAAGGCACCGAGTTGCTCATGGACGGAGCCGTGGGTGAACTGGATTCCAACCAGCGCGAAGTCACGGGAATACTGCGGGAGAACGGACTGAAATTGCAGCGACTGATTGAAAACCTGCTGTCCTTCAGCGCCTGGCAAACCAGCAGCGTGGGGCTGGAAACCCGGGAGTTTCGCCTGCGCCCGCTCGTCAAGCAGGTCCTGGAAAACCAGCAATTGACACTCTTGAGCCAGCGCGTGCGGCTCGAGGTGAAGATCGAGGACATCACCCTCACGGCCGACCGGGGCAAGATGCGTCTGATCCTGGACAACCTGCTGTCAAACGCAATCAAGTACTCACCGAAAGGGGGTGCGATCTATCTGTCCGCCCAGGCCGATGGCGATCAGTTGCTGATGGATGTCGCGGATTCGGGACCCGGGGTTCCCTACGATGAGCGGGCGCATATCTTCGAGGCGTTCTATACCGGCAAGGCCGCCCGCAACACCAGCGTGAAAGGCACTGGCATCGGTCTGTCGGTCGTGCTCGAATTTATCGCGGCCCATGGTGGTACGGTGCAGATCGTGGACGGACAATTTCCGGGGGCGCACTTCCGGATCACGATGCCGTTGAGCAATGAACAGGCCCCGAGTGCGCCTGAGGCAGGTGCTCCGGCTGAAGCCAACGCACCCGGCAAGCCCAAGGAACGGGCCGATGCTGCCTAGCTTCGGGTGTCGATCACGACTCCTCGCACTGTTCGCCAGCTTCGTGGTGGTGGGCGGGTGCGCCAGTCTGGTCCCCAATCGCGACACGCCGCCAGCGGATCATCCGCCCACGATCGATCGCGCCGTGACCGAAGCGACCCTGCTGACCGGTTACCTTGAAATGCTGCAGCGTCTGGTCCAAGGCGCGCCGGCCGAGCAGGCCGAGATTCTCAGCGGCGCCCGCCATGAGTTCGAGACCGCACCGACCCCGAGTCATGAACTGCGGTATGCCATGGTACTGGCCACGCCGGATCACTCCGGAACGGACTGCGCCAAGGCCCAAAAGTTACTGCGGGAGCTGATCGCGACACAGGAAACCCTGCTGCCGGCGGAACGGGCCATGGCCTTCCTGGCACTCAAGAACGTCGATCAGACGCTGTCGCAGAGGGCGGAAATCCAGCATCTGCAAGCCTCGACCGATCGCAGCACGGATCGCGACCGCGCGGCCGCGGCGAACCGCCGCCTGCAAAGCGAAATGGAAAGCGCAATGGATGAAAATGTGCGACTGCACAAGGAACTGGACGACGCCCATGCGAAACTGGATGCCATCGCCAATATTGAACGGGCTTTGAGCAAACCGAAGACCCCGGGGGTAACACCACAGTGACCATCGCCAGCAAACGCAAGGCTCGAATCCTGGTCGTCGACGATGACCCGGGGCTGCTTCGACTGCTCACGATTCGCCTGCGCGCAGAGAGCTACGATGTCGAGGCGGTTGAAGGCGGTCCCCAGGCGGTGGCAGCGGCCAGCCGCTTCCGCCCTGACCTGGTCATCACGGATCTGCGCATGGAGCCGATGGATGGTATTGCGCTGCTGAAGGAATTGCAGAACCGCTGGCCGGGCCTGAAGGTCATCCTGCTCACTGCGCACGGCACCATCCCGGACGCCGTGCAGGCGACGCAAATGGGTGCCTTCGGCTTCCTGACGAAACCGGTGGACAAGCAGGAACTGCTCGACCAGGTGCACAAGGCGCTGCGCATCTCCGGGTTCAGCTCCTCCGACGAGGACTGGCGCGCCGAGATTGTCACCCGCAGTTCCGTCATGGAGGAGAAACTGGCGCAGGCGCACATGGTCGCCGGCACCGATGCGCGGGTACTGATCACTGGCGACAGCGGCACCGGCAAGGAGCTCCTCGCCCGTGCCATCCACAGCGCCAGTCCCCGCCACAACAAGGAATTCGTCGCGGTCAACTGCAGCGCCATGGCTGAGGAGCTGCTGGAGTCGGAGCTGTTCGGCCACGAGAAGGGCTCCTTCACCGGGGCCGTGCGCGCCCACCAGGGACTGTTCCGCGCCGCCGACGGTGGCACGCTGATGCTCGATGAAATCGGCGATATGCCGATGCGGCTGCAGGTGAAGCTGCTGCGTGCGCTACAGGAAAACGTGGTGCGCCCCGTGGGCAGCACCGCCGCCATCCCGGTCAACGTGCGGGTGATCTCGGCCACCCACCGCGATCTGCAGGCATTGATGCAGGGCGGGACATTCCGCGAGGACCTGTACTACCGCCTCAACGTCGTGCACATCGAGATGCCCCCGCTCAACCGGCGCCGCGAAGACATTCCGCTGCTGGTCGCCCACTTCCTGGCACGGCTGGCGAAGGACAGCGGTGCACGCAAGATCTACGCCCCGGAGGCGGTGGAGCTGCTGGCCACCGCCGACTGGCCCGGCAATATCCGCCAGCTGCAGAACGTCGTGCGCCAGAACGTCGCGCTGTCGCAAACGCCCATCATTCCCGTGGAGCTGGTCCAGCAGTCCCTGGGCGGCGGCCAGGGCAAACTGCCCTCGTTCGACGAGGCGCGCGATGAGTTCACGCGCAGCTACCTGTCACAGATCCTGCAGATCACCGGCGGCAATGTCAGCCAGGCCGCGCGCCTGGCCAAGCGCAATCGCACCGATTTCTACAAACTGCTCGGACGTCACCAGCTGACGCCGGAGGAGTTCAAGCAGCGCTGATCAATTGACCTTGCCGGATTCATGGCCCCGCCCTGCGCCAGCTCCCAAGCTGCCAAACTGGGCTGCATCAATGCGATGCCGCGCCAGCAGGTCATAGAGGGTGGGACGCGTGACGCCCAGAATCTCGGCGGCCCTTGACAGGTTACCGCCGGCGACCGCGAGCGCCTGACGCGTAGCCTGCACTTCCGCCTTCTGCCGCGCAATGCGCAGGTTCAGATGCTCGGGATCGGCGTCGGGATCATGCAGGTTCAGGTCGGCGCAGGTGACCACCGAACCCTCGGCCATGATCACCGCGGCCTTGATGCGGTTCTCCAGCTCGCGAACATTGCCGGGCCATTGATGCGCCTGGACGGCGCGCAGAGCCTCGGGCGCGAATGCCCGTACGGTCTTGCCGTAGCGCTCGGCAGTGTGTCGCAGCAGACATTGGGCCAGCAGTACGCTGTCACCCTGGCGCTCGCGCAATGCCGGGATCCGCAGGGTTACTTCACTGATGCGGTAAAACAGATCATCGCGGAATCGGCCCGCGGCGATGAGCTCCTCGAGATTGCGGTTCGTGGCACAAACGAGTCGCGAGAGCAAAGGCACTGGCGTGCGGCCGCCGATGCGTTCCACGGTACGCTCCTGCACCACGCGCAGCAGCTTGGCCTGCAATGATGCCGGCATCTCGCCCATTTCATCCAGGAACACCGTCCCCTTGCCGGCCAGCTCCAGTTTACCCAGCATGCGCTGGGCGGCACCGGTGAAGGCACCCTTCTCATAACCGAAAAGTTCGCTCTCCAGCAGGTTTTCAGGAATCGCGGCACAATTGATGGCAACGAAAGGCTCGGAGGCCCGACCCGATAATCTATGCAGCGCGCGCGCGACGAGCTCTTTACCGGTGCCACTTTCACCCAGCACCAGCACGCTCGCGTTCGTGGGCGCCACCTTCTCCACGGCACGGCACAGTTGGCGCATGCTGTCGCTGGCCCCGATCACGCCCTCGAGTGTCATGGCACCGGTCTGTTCGCGCAGCCGGCTGTTCTCGCTCTCCAGTTCGCGTATGCGCAGCGCCCGCCGCACGACCATGGACAGCACGGCTGCGTTGACCGGCAAATGATAAAAATCCGTGGCACCCAGACCGACCGCCTTGACCGCCAGGTCGCGCGAATTCTCGCCCGTCATGGCAATCAGTTTGGTCGCAGGAGCGATGCTCAATATCCGCCGCAGCAGCGCCAGATTCTGCGCCTCCTCGACAGCGCAACTGTCGCCCAGATCGAAGAGCACGACTTCCGGCTCAATGCGCCGCACGAGTGCCAGCGCCTTCTCGTCAACGGTGCTCAGCGTGACTTTCAGATCGGAGAAGACCCCCGCGAGCTCCGCGCTGCGCAGCGGATCATTCTCCAGGATCAGCAATGTGTGGCATTCACTCAATCCGGCACCTTGAAGGGCAGCCAACTGGGGGCGACGGGATAAAACATTACGCGCCGACTGTAAGGAGTGCCGTCGGCTGCGACCGGACCGGTGCTGAGAACTGTGTCGCCGGTCACACTGCTGCCAATCTCATGGCTCGGAGCGGATCCTGATCACCCGGGCCGGAACCCCGCCCACCACCGCACCGCGCGGCACGTCGCGCGTGACCACCGCATTGGCACCGACAATGACATCATCCCCGAGCGTGATTCGCCCCAGAATCTTCGCCCCTGCGCCGATTTCCACGCGATTGCCTATGGTCGGTGCGCCCAGTGGATCGGCCCGCCCCGCGTTGCCGATCGTCACACCATGCCGAATCATGCAGTCATCCCCGATCACCGTGGCACCATGGATGACGATGCCGCCATGATGCTCAATGCACAGCCGCCGGCCTATGCGCGCGTCGGCCCCGATGCTGATACCGCAGACGATTTCGACCAGCTTGTGGAGAATTGCATGGGCAACGCTCCAAGGCGCACGCAGCAGCCTGTTCTTCACGATCGTGCGCGCGTGTCCGAACCGGTACACGAGCAGTGCCCAGTATCCCAGCCCCAGCAGCCCTTCGCGCTGCGCGCGCATATCTTCAATGATGATCAACATATGACCCCGACCGCGTGCCGCGGCTTCGCGGCGCCGCGCACCCATGCTCCCATCAGCGCATCTCACGCGCCCGCGCAGGTACTGCTGAAGGTCGGAACACAAAAGCTTGCAACATCGCGCGCTGACAGCTGCGACCGCAGGGAAGCTGCGCGTCGCTGCGATGCAGTCCAGCCGCCATAAGAGGTTATGGTTGGGATTGAAGACCCCATTCAGCGCCGCAAACCGCTGGTATTCGTGACTCGCGAACGCCTTTGACTATAACAAGTTCACAACTGCGGGGTAGACTAGCAATTGCAGACCATCTCCTTTGCCTCACAAAGCTGGCCATAGCGGCACCTGACTGACTAAGTGCGGGGAATTCTGCCCTGCTGTCTGAAGGGGGTCGCTGCAGGTCATGAGAAGTGTGACGCCCTTATCGGCGCCTCCCGTGGCTGTCCTTGAGAATTGTCATATGGTATAGCGCATTGCGTTGGGGCAGCAGTTCGCGGTACCAAGCCTCCTTTTGAGGTATTGTTAAAAATTACGATCTTGCCAGGACTTCCGATGTCAGAACCTGTTAATTCCACACCGGCCGAAGTCCCCGTGCAAGCGCACCTGCGTCTGTCGGTGATTGTTCCCTTCTACAATGAATCGGAGAACATCGCACGCATGTACCAGGCCATTCTCGGCGCGGTCGAGCCGCTCGGGGTGCCGTTCGAGATGGTGTTCGTGGATGACGGTAGCAAGGATGATACCCTGGAAATTGCCACCCGACTCGCACGCACGGACCCGCGTCTGCGCGTGATCAAGTTCCGCCGCAACTTCGGCCAGACGCCGGCCATGGCCGCAGGGATCGAGCATGCGCGTGGCGAGATTCTGATCACCATGGACGGGGATCTGCAGAACGATCCGGCGGACGTGGTTCAGTTTCTGAACAAAATGGATGAGGGCTATGACCTGGTGGTCGGCTGGCGCTTCAATCGCCAGGACAAGATGATTTCGCGCAAGATCCCTTCCCGCATCGCCAATCGGCTCATCGGCAGGGTCACGGGTGTACCCATCCAGGACAACGGCTGCTCGCTCAAAGCCTATCGCGCCTCGGTCATCAAGAATATACCCCTGTACTCGGAGATGCATCGCTTCATCCCTGCCATGGCGTCGATCGCCGGGCCGCGCATCGCGGAGATCAAGGTGCGACATCACGCCCGCCAGTTCGGCACGTCCAAGTACGGGCTATCGCGCATCTACAAGGTGCTGCTGGATCTGCTGGTCATCAAGACCGTCGCCTCCTTCACCACGCGGCCACTGCTGTGGTTCGCAATGCTGTCGATGCCGCTGTTTCTCGGCGGCCTCGTGGCCTTTGTCTACTTGTTGCTCGCGGCGCTGTTGAGCAGTGAGGGGATGTCGGTTCCGATCGCCGGCACCGGGGTCATTTTCCTGGCTGGCGCGCTCATCATGTTCTCCAGCGGCGCGGTGGCGGAAATCGTCTACAAAACAGGCGATATCCGCGAACGCGATTTCGCGCGACTGACCAGCCGGGTCCGGACGTGCCGCTCATGACTCCCGATCACGAGCACCTTTCTGTCAGCTGCAACGTGGATCTGTCCGCGATCGTGCCGATCAGCATCCGGCACGTAGACATCAAGGCGCTGCATGCGCAGTACCGCGACGCTCTCGCGAGCATCAGCCGCAGCTACGAGATCATCTACGTCGTCGATGGTGCCTTTGCCGACGTGATCGCGGGGCTTGATGAGCTGCTGCGGGCCGGCGAAAAACTCACAGCGGTCTATCTCACCCGTACCTTCGGCGAGTCCACCGCATTGATGGCAGGTTTCGAACAGACGACCGGAGCGGTAATCGTCACCCTCCCTGCCTACTATCAGATCGAACCAGCGGACATCAGCAAACTGGTCACCGCGCTGGGGTCGGCCGACATGGCCGTGGCGTGCCGCTGGCCACGCGTCGGTGGACCTGCCGAGCGCTTGCGACGCTGGGCATTTCACGGGCTCGTGCGCTGGATGACCGGCCTTTCACTCCACGATCTGGGCTGCAGCGCGCGCGCCATGAAGCGCCAGATTCTCGAAGAGATCTCCCTGTACGGCGACCAGCATAGACTGCTGCCGGCCCTCGCGGACCGCCAGGGATTCAGGGTGCAGGAGATCCAGGTGCGGCAATCGCCGCAGGACCGCTACTCCGAGGGCTATCGAACCCGGGAATACGCACACCGGTTGCTCGATGTCTTCGCGGTCTTCTTCCTGGTCCGCTTCACGAAGAAGCCGTTGCGGTTCTTCGGCATGGTCGGTGCATCCACATTGTGCATCGGCACGGCACTGGTGCTGTATCTGGTCGTGGCGCGGTTGTTCTTCGGTGAGTCCCTCGCCAATCGTCCTGCTTTGCTGCTGTCTTCCCTGCTGGTGGTGCTGGGCCTGCAGCTGTTTGCGCTGGGGCTACTGGGCGAACTCATCATTTTCACCCACGCGCGCGGCTTGAAGGACTACCAGGTCGATCGGGTCATCGAGTTCCATGCCGCCGAGCATGAGACGGCGTAGCCTCTAGGCGCCGCTGCTGGTCATGGTCAAGCCTGCGCCCTCGTCACTGCGCCCGCTGTGGTACCTCTGCGGCGTAGCGCTTCTAGTGGGTGTCTACGCCCGCTTCAAGGGCCTCGGTACGGCGCCGCTCACGGTTGATGAGTACTACCTGGCCCGTTCCATAGAGAACGTCCTGCGTAGCGGAGTGCCGCTCTTCAGCTGCGGCGGATTCTACATGCGTGGGCTGGCGTTACAGTATCTGTCCGCGGCGGAGCAGGCGGCAGGAATGTCCGCGGAACTGGCGCCGCGGCTGATCAGCGCGCTGTGCAGCCTCGCTGCCCTGCCCGCAGTCTTTCTACTCGGACGACGCCTGCGCGGATCCCTGGTCGGAATCGTGTCAGTGGCGCTCCTGGCCTTGTCGGTCTGGGAAATAGAAATAGCCCGCTTCGGGCGCATGTATGCGCCATTCCAGGCGGTGTTCGTGTGGTATCTCGTGTTCTTCCTGCGCTACACGGTCGGCCAGGACAAGCGGGCGGGCTGGCCCATGATCGCACTGTCGATCCTGGGGCCGCTCGTGTGGGAGGGCGGCGTGTTTTTGCTGCTAGCCAACTTGCTACCGGTGTTCCTGCGCTCGCGGCCTGGAGTGATCGAAAGGAAATATTGGCTCGAACTGGCCGGCGCAATTGCCTTGTTGGCGATTGGCTGCTGGTTTGTCACCGCTAACTTTCGGGGAGCCACGGGCGATGCGTGGCCACTGGACTATAACTTGTCCCTGGTCGCGCGTCCGATTGACCCGGTTGCGGGCCTGCCGATTCCCGTGCGGCTCCTGATGCAGCATCCGGCGTGGATGGCGGCGGCACTGCTGCCGGTCGCCGTGCTACTGGGGTCATTGCCCTGGATCTGGTCGACACGCTCGCGTCCGCTGCTCAGCGTCGGACTTGTGGCGATTCTGCTGGCCGCCGCGGTACACGAATTTCTGATCGTCGCAGCGCTGGGAACACTGCTGTTGCTCATGCGCTACGTCAGCCCAGGTGAACTCCTGGGCCGCCAGGCACGCGGATTTCAGCTCGCGCTCGGTGCATGCGCCTTGTTCTGGCTCGCATTTGGGCTCACCAGTCCCAGCTGGCACGCGGCCCGCCTGGAAGGGCTGGCCCACGCGGGGGCAATGCTCGGGTATCAGTTCCTGCGTGTGCCGGATCTCATCGGCGTGGTCGTGCGACCCTGGGCGCGAGCCCTGCCGCATCTGGGCCTGGCGTTGCTGCTGCTGTGCGGAGCCGCAATCATTCGCATGGCGCTGGGCGAGGAGGCCACCGGCGAGGAGCCCTTGAACGCGGAACGGGTCCTGCTGGTGGTGTTCGTCGTTCTGCTGCTGGCAGCCAGTGCCGCCAATCCGCCGCGTCAGGAAACCCGCTATGTCTTCAATCTATATCCGCTCGCGATACTCATTGCCGTGACCACTCTCGCAAGACTCGCCTACGGATTCACGCGCCGTCCGGCGGTCGCTGCCGGCGCCACCGCCGTCGTCGCCTGCGGCGGTTTTGCATTGTCCGAGGACTTCCAGCCCACGCACCTGCGCCACATCGATGGCCCCGAGGCGACCTTCAGGGTCGGCATGAGCGAGGCCATGCAGTCGCACCTCGTCATCCGTGAGGATTACCGCGCGCTGAGCCAGTGGCTGCAACAGCATGCCGGCGCGGGCACCGTGCTGATCAACAGCGTCCATGGGTTAGATTACTACTACCCAGGATTCAACTATTTCTACGTCGAGCGGTATACCCCCGAATTTGAGGACTGGTCCTGCCGGCGCGGCACGGTCGAGCGTTGGGGTAACTATCCGCTGCTGGATTCGGTGGCACGGCTCGACGCAGCCATCCATTCCGCACCGCGGGCGTATCTGGTGGCCTTCGGCTATGACACCGAAAAGCTGCTGGCGCCACTCGCGTCCCTGCACCCCCGAATCGCGACTTCACAAGGCCGCATCGTTGTGGTCGAACTGCGAGGCTCATGATGCACGTCTGCGTAGTAGCTGAAAATCACGCTCACGTCCGGATGGCCGGAGCCGAGTACCAAACAATTCTCCTGACGGAGGAATTGGCGCGGCGGCCGGGCGTGCGTCTGACCTTCCTGGCACGTCGCGTCCCCGTGGGGGCCGCGGCAGAAGGCCTGGGCTACGCCGTGCGCTGCATCGGGGACGACGCCGGAATCCATCGGCGCGCCGTCTTGTTTGACGCCGGCGGGCTGCGACGCGCCCTGCAGGAGTTGAAGCCGGACGTGATCTACCAGCAGGGACTGCAAAGCTACACCGCGGTGTGCGCCCACTATGCGAACCAAGCGCGGATTCCGTTCTTCTTCCACATCGCGCACGAATTCGACCTCAATTTCCGCTGGGTGACGCTGCGGCTATCGCCGAATACCCCCTTCGACCTTGCCGAGTGCCTCGCCGGCCGTTGGGGCGCGCGGCATGCCTCGCACGTCATCGTTCAGACCGAGAAGCAGGGCCGCATCCTGCAAGAGAACTTCGGGCGCACGGCGACCAGCGTGGTGCGAAATTTCCAACCTTTGCCGGAAGCCCTGCCGCCCATGCAGCCTGGTCCATTGACCGTATTCTGGGTTGCGAACTTCAAGGACTTCAAGCGTCCCTGGTTGTTCGTGGAGCTGGCCGAATCATTTGCGGGCCGTGATGACCTGGTATTCCTCATGGCCGGCCGGGCCGCGACGGAACGGCGCTTCGCCCCGCTCATGCAGCGCATCCCACAGGTGCCGAACCTGCGCTACGTGGGCGAGCAGCCGATCGAAAAGGTCAACGAACTCATGTCGCAGGCCGCCTTTCATGTAAACACGAGCTCGTTCGAGGGATTTCCGAACACCTTCCTGCAGGCCTGGGCGCGGGGTGCAATCGTGACCACGCTTGCCGTCGACCCGGATGATGGCATGGAAGCGAGCGGCATCGGCTATTGCGCCGGCAGCATGCAACGCCTGCACGACATTATCGATGAGCTGGCCAAATCCGAAGCCAAGCGCCGCCAGGTACGTGAGGCCGCTTTCCAATTCGTGCACACACACCACAGCATGAAGCACGGCGCGCGTCTCGCAACCATGATCCTCGAGGCGGCGGCCGCCGCCAAGCAAGGCGCGCCGGTGCAGGCGCAAAGCACCCTGGTCAGACCGCCATGACGCGCACAGTGCGCATGCTCTACTGGACGCGCGAGGAGTTCCCGACTTTTCGCGTCGACATCGACATTCTGTTTGGCCGCGAACTGCTGCGCCGCGGGCATGCCATAGATTTCGTCATGCAGGCCGGTACCGCAGAGATTCGCCCCGGCGAGCATCCCTGGCACGGGCGCACCGTGTACGTGGGAGCCACCGCCATCGGCGGCAAGTTCAGCGCTTTCGTGCGGCACTGGCGCGCGTTCCGGCATGACCTGCGCTGCCTGGGCCTGGCCCGCAGTGCGCGCTACGATGCCATCCAGTTTCGCGACAAGTTCCTCATCGCCGCCATCGGGCTGCTGGTGGCCCGCGCCCGGGGATTGAAGTTCTTCTACTGGCTGTCGTTTCCCTACCCGGAAGCCGACCGCGTCCACGCGCGCGACGGGGACACCCGATTTCCGTTTCTCGCCAACGCACGCGGCAGGGTGACGGCATGGCTGCTCTACAAATGCATCCTGCCGCGATGCGATCACGCGTTCGTGCAGAGCGCGCGCATGCTGCAGGACATTGCAGCACATGGAATTCCCGCCGAGCGCATGACGCCCGTGCCCATGGGCATCGACCTCGATGATCTGCCCGCCCTCAGCCCACCCGACCGCAAGGGCGATGGCGTGGTCCTGGGCTATCTTGGCGCTCTCAACGCCGATCGCCGCATCGACATGCTCATTGACATGCTCGCCGAACTGCGCGGCGGCAATCATCCGGTGCGGCTCCTGCTCGTCGGGGACGCCTTCGAGCGCGCGGACCGGGAAGCGCTGCAGGAGCGGGCGCGCCGGCTGGGCGTCGCACAGTATCTGGAAATTACCGGGGCTCTGCCGAGGCTTGAGGCGCTGCAGCGGATGCGTGGCGTGGATATCGCGCTTTCACCTTACTTCCCTACGCCCATGTTCCTGTCGACCTCCCCTACCAAGCTCATTGAGTACCTCGCACTGAGCATGCCGGTGGTAGCCAGCGAGCACCCGGAGCAACGCGCTATTTTGGGCGCTAGCGGTGCCGGCGTTTGCGCCCCGTGGGGTGCACGGCATTTCGCGCGCAGCGTGCGCTGGCTGTTGCGCCAGGGACCGGCAAGGTGCTCCGCGATGGGGGCGAGCGGACGCGAGTGGGTCGAGCAACATCGCACCTATCGCCGCATCGCGGACGACCTTGAGCACAAGTACCTCGAGCTGCTCGACGGCCCCAGCGTAGTGCTTGATCAAACCTCCACGCACTTGCCGCAGGGATAGCTCATGCGCATATACATGTACCTGGTGATCATCGCATGCATGCTCGCTGCCTACGTGAGTAGCCCGGATGTGGGGTTGGCACCCGGGGTCGTGAAATTTCTGCCCGACCTGCTTTCGGTATGCACCGTCATTTATGTGCTCATGGCCGGCACACGTCAGCGCTTCCGCCATGTCGGAGTCAAGTACTGGCTGATATTCGCCGCGCTTACCTTCGCAATCTTCAGCGGAGCGCTTATCAACCACGAGGCACCCGGTGCGGTAGTTAACGGCATGCGCTACTACTTGCGGGCTATCCCCTTCTTCTTGCTGCCGGCAGTCGTCGAGTACAACGAGGAGGATCTCAAGCACTTCATGTACCTGATTCTGGCCTTGTCACTGCTGCAATGCCCGGTAGCGGCGTACCAGCGGTACACGGTCGCCGAGAACAATCAATTCAGCGGCGATCCCGTGATTGGCACTCTCATGATCTCGGGAATCCTCTCGCTGTTCCTGATTTCGGTCTTATGCGTGATGGGCAGCCTGATGGTGCGCGGCCGTGTCGGGAAGATCTGGTATGCGTGCTGTTTCGTGGCGCTGGTCCTGCCGATGTCGATCAATGAGACCAAGGTTACGATCTTTCTCCTACCGCTGGCCTTGCTGGTGACCTTCGCGCTGGCGGCACGACCGGGACGGCGCATACCGGTTACTCTGTCCGCGCTTGGTCTGATAGTGCTCGGCGCCGCCCTCTTCGTGCCGCTCTACAACTACTTCAACACGCTGCACAACCCAATGCCATTCACGGTCCAGGACTTCTTGACCGACAACTCTATGTTCAACACCTACATGAATAAACCGGCCGGAGTTGGCACCGGCGAAGAAGCCGGACGCAGCACCGCGCTGCTTGCGCCGTTTCAACAGCTGGGCCACGATCCAATCACTCTCACATTCGGACTCGGCCTGGGTAATGTCTCGGTGTCCTCCCTGGGAACGCAATTTTCGGGGCAGTACGCCACCCTTTACTGGAATTTTGCCCATGATCTCTCGCTGTCCATGTTCATCTTCGAGATCGGATTATTCGGCACACTACTGATCCTGCTGCTGCACTGGATGCTGCTGCGCGATGCGTTCTATGTAATGCGCCGTGATTCCGGTCTGCTCGGCGCCCTGGCGCCGGGGTATATCGGTGCATGGGTCACTACCACCGTGGGACTGGTTTACGTGACCGTCCACACCTTTGAGTCGCTCTCGTTCATGTTCTGGTTCTTCTCGGGGCTGATCGCGGCGCGACGAATGCATCTGGAACGCGATAAGGCACCGGCCCCCGTCAGCTTGCAACCCGCCCTGGCCGTACCAAATCTGGGGTTCAGATAGCCGTGCACGCAGGCAATCGTGGCCGCGGCACTCGCCTTTCCTGAGCAGCCCGAAGCCCTGGCTCTCCTAGGAGTTGCGCTTCGCGACCGCGATCAGGTTGGGAAGAATTGTGAGAAACCCTCGACTTGCGATGTCCCTGGGCACCAGCTTGCGTAGTACATCGTCTACCGTGGCGGTATAAAGTACCGACGCCAGCCACGCAAACGGCACTCCCAGGTAGCCGAATACCGGTCCAACATACAGCGATTCGTACACAACCGACATGTCTGCCGCCTGCAATAACTGACGCAGCCGCCGAGCCGTGAATGGCAGCACATGCGTATAGTCACTGTCGTAAAAGTGCGTCTTCCACCTGGCAAAGTCCGGAGTCGCGATGACGAGCGTTCCACCGGGCCTCATTCGGTCACGTATTGCAGTGACAAATTCGACGGCCGCCTGCGCGGTTTGCATATGCTCGATCACATGCAGCGCGAAGCAGGCGTCGATGGCCTCAGGTTCCGGCGGCAGTGGCGGCACGAACCCCTGGTGAACCCGGTAGCCTCGATTGCGTAATGAGGCGGCGATGGTTTCGCTGGCCTCGATCGCAAAGTACTGATGATGACGAGCCGCGGCGAGATCGGCGATATAGCCATCGCCAGGACCGATCTCCAGTATGGTCATCGGCTCACTGGCCGCCGCCCCGACGCCGAGTTCGAACAGCCGCCGTGCCTGGTACAGCTTGGCGCGAACACCGAGCTGGTTCCTCGGGCGACTGACATAATGGTCATAATATTTCATTCGATCATCTTAGTGTAGCCGCGCTCCAGCTTCTACGCTGCTGGCACACAAATTCGCATGTCCAGATTTAGCAACAGTACGGCGGGCGGCATTGACACCCGAGAAGCAGTTCACAGTTTCCCCGAAAGTTGGCGTTGCAGTTGTCGCAATCAATCGACAGTTGACCAATGATAGCGAACGACCTACCTTGACTCCATTAACGTGGCGCGTGCCGGATATTACCGACCCGGCTGTCATTCAGCGTCTGTGCTGACGCACCATCTGGCGCTACGTCGTTCGTTTCAGGAGTTGTCGATGAGCCAAAAACCTCCGCTGCTGCTAGCAGTCGCGGCAAACATCATAGTGATGATCGCCGGCATGAAAGCCACGTCAGCCGCTGCGCCAAATCCCCCGCCCCAGGTCTGCGCTGGCGCTGTGTGCGCCAGCGCTTCGGCAAGCGCCACAACAAGCTCCACGGCCACCGCAGTCAAGTGGAACCCGGGCCATTACGTAATTCCCAATGCCCGCCCCAACAGCACGGGAAATTTCTCAACAACGCAGATAGCCATCAATGACATGGACAATGCGTTCGTTAGTACTACCCAGCGCTTCATGGGATTGCAGCTCGAGCCCACGTGGTATCAGTTGGAGACAGCTGCCGGCGGCCACTATTATTTCAATCCCGCTGATTCAAACTATGTCTCAGATAACGTCATTGATCAGGCGCTCGCGGCGCTGGCGGCGAAGTCGGCCAGTCGATCTGCGGCTTGCGGTTGCACGGTGGACTACAAGCTAATCATCTACCTACCCGGTCTTGATAGTCTGGGACGGGCTGTTCCTACTGTTCCTCAAGCCGCGCCATATGGCGCGGGTGCCTCAAGTAAATCCATCGCCCCAGACTACGTCGTCAACCTGGGCTGCGCTTTCGTAGATGCCAATACGCAGGTCGCGCTTCGTCTGTGGCAGTCTGCCTGCATGACACCGTTCATCAACCTGGTCAACGCGCTCGGAGCAGTGTACGACAACAATCCCCACGTCGAGATGATCATTCCGATTTACGAGATGGCTGTCAACTCAAGTAACGTCTGCGACGCTACCTACTCCGTCGCGAACCTCGCCAACCAGTTGCAAAACCTGGCTACCGCGATGGCTTCTTCATGGCCGACCACCCAGAAAATCATGTTTGCTAACTATGGCTATCTGCTAGGGTCTGCCGCGGCGGGATGTACTGGGATTCCCATGAGCAACTCGCAGGTCAATGCCATCGTCGCTAACTGGGTTTCCAATACCTCGGCCCACTCCAACAACGGCTTTGGAATGGGTGGCCCGGATATTCTCTATCAAAGTGACGATGGCGCCCCAACTACAGGGGACCAGATTTCCCGTGGGTTAATCGGCTCAGTGAATTACCTGGGGAAAGTTGGCTTTGCCTGGGAAGAACAGGCAAATCCCGGCGGCTGGAACGATCAAACTTCGTCGGGCACAGAGGCTTACGCCTATGGCACTCTTGGTGCCACGCACGAAATATGGGCCGATATTCCGAGTGGTCAGACCAGCAATCCCACTGGCGAGTGGCCAGCAATCATTGCGGCTCTTAACGCAGTGGGTTTCCGCATTAATTTCGCGCGACCGACGAGCTATCGTTGACTCGCAATCTAACCTCTTACGCCCGCGGCCAGCACTGCGCCCCTGTGCAATCCGATAGTTGAAACGCAGAAGTCGCTCCTCCTGTGGAATGGCCGTCCATGTTTCCACTCCGAATGCATTAACTTTCCGCATTTGCTCGACTTGCCCGACCAACTGTGCTACCGGCTACAATGCTCAGTAGCCCCCGCTGACCCGCGAGGGAGGTGGGAGGACACTTGGCATTTCCCGCTTCCCGCGCCCCCAGTGCCCTCCGGCGGGCCGGGGACGCAGCCCATGACTGCGTCGCGGAATGCGCTGACGACGCATATTTCTGGTTAGCGTTCTGCGACCTGCGGAGCAGAACCAAGATTTCACAATGTCCAGACTGACACCGCAGTCTCTAGTAATCTCCGGCTGAATTCACCGTGAATTCGAGGATCTATTTTCCGTGACACGTCATATTCCGTCACTGGATGGCTTGCGTGCAGTCAGCTTTCTGTTGGTGTTTGCTGCCCATATGGAACCTGGAGACATCGTTCCGGGAGGCTTCGGCGTAACCATCTTTTTCTTCTTGAGCGGATTTCTCATCACCACGCTGATGCGCGCCGAGCACGACAAGAATGGCTTCCTGAATCTGCGGCATTTCTGGCTGCGCCGAATTTTGAGGATATGGCCTCCCTTTTACTTGGTCATCATCGTAACGACCGCCTACACGCTACTGCTTGAACCTTCAGGCACCTTACGCCCGCACGCGATGACCGCGCAGGCGCTGCACTTCACAAACTACTGGATGATGCTCCACGGGCCCCGCGGGATACCGGCGGGAACGGACGTATTTTGGTCGTTGGCGGTCGAAGAACACTTCTATCTAATGTTCCCGTGGCTGTACGTAGCAATGCGCAAACTCAACCTGACCGGACGGCAGCAAGCGATATTGCTGTGGAGCCTTTGCGGCATAGTATTTGGGTGGCGTTGCGTATTGGTGTTCTACATGCACGCGCCAGCCGATCACACATACCTCGCAACCGATACGCGTCTTGACTCAATTCTGTTCGGCTGTGCGCTGGCGGTTTGGAAAAACCCCGTGCTCGATGGCTGGAAGCCGAACGAAACTCTGTGGAAGTGTGTCGTCGTGCCCGCCTCTCTGCTAGTGCTGCTCGCCTGCTTAGTCTTGAGAGACCCCGCATTTCGTGAAACGGCACGCTATTCGCTACAGGGCTTGGCCTTGGCGCCGATTTTTATTGGTGCAATTTGCTTTCCCCATTGGCTACCATTCCGTTTCCTCAATGCTCGTCCGGTTGCGTATATCGGTCTGCTCTCATATTCCCTTTACCTCATACATTATGCAGTCATATTCGCCGTAGGTGAGCACGCCCCAAGTCTTTCGTTGCCTCTACAGACCGTATTGTCGTTTGCAATCGCTTTCGGAATTGCGTGGTTATCCTACGTTTACGTAGAAAGGCCTTGTGCCAGAATAAGAAGAAGACTGTCGGATTGATGCCGAGGATGCCCGTGGCGCCGCCGCTCATCCGCTCATCGCACCGACTCGACAGTTCCCGCGTTCTGCCGCTACGGTTGGTCCACGGTGGGCCTGGCCTTCAAGGCCCGGATGATGCTCAAAGCGGTGGAGGCGCCCGTTCGGCTGCGAAAGCTGGCGTCGGCGCCTCCGACTGTCGCCTCCTCAGCAACTGGTCAATGAATACAGCCGCCATCAGAAGGTAAAAGGGTGTGATTGGTAGTCTAAAGCGAGCGAGACCGATTGGGCCGCCCGTAGCAGTGAAGTACAGGATGCTTACCAAAAACAAAAGAACCAGTGCGATGCGCCCACTGCGCACCATCGTGATGGCACCTAGCAGAGCGGCGGTGTAGCTTGCCAACAGGAATGGCAAGACAACAAGCCCAGCCCCGATTTCCGATGCGCTCTTCTGCTTGAAGAAGTTCGTCATAAGCTTGGTCTCGCCCTCGTCGGCGAACATAGTGTCCATTGAAAGCCGCGTTGGTTTCCAACCCAGTTTCAAAACGATGTCGGCTGTGTCGAGATTGGCATAAATATGCAACATGCCGCTAAGCCAGCGGTGTGCGTAGATGACCGGGTGGGTCTTTACATATGCCACGGCAATCTTCTGCGTGATTGCTTCATTCAAAAACGGATTTCCATCCTTCAAGTAGCCCGACGCTTCAGCTTGAGTCATCAATTCGGCATTTACAGCGGCACCCGATTGTTTCGTCTCCCAAGCACGCGTGTACGCGACTTGCCAGAAAAGCAGGTTATCACCCTGTATCGACGACAGTTTTGCCGTTCCGTAAAGATCGTAATTTCGATATAGCCAGGGACAGATAGCAATCATAAAAGCGATGACATAAAGAATTGCGCTCTTAGAGTTCCGCGCAATACCTCTGTTGGGCCAGAAAACCGTGAACAAAAGCAGAAGCAAGACATAGTACTGCGCAACGGGTCTAACCAGCGCCGCCAATCCAAGCAAGAAACCGGAGATCAGCATGTTTCTGTAAATCAATGGCTCCTTGATCCCGCGCAGGAAGAAGTACAGTGACGCCATCAGGAACGCAACGAACAGGCCATCGCTATACAGGTTTGTCGCCGCAAACACAGTGTTTGGATCAATTGCTAGCAGGGTGGCGGAAATTGTCGCTACGGATCGGGACTGAATGAGCTCGCCGATTCTGAAGAGAAAATAGATCGAGACCAGGTCGACCGGAATCTGCCCCAGCAACGCCATCCAGGGCTTGGCGCCAAAGAGCTTGTAGAAGATTGCCAGGAAGAATGGGTACCCGGGCGTTCTGAACGTGTCGCCACAGAGGGTTAAACTATCAACAATGCACAATGCCAGCCTGTGGTAGCCACGAGCATCGAAAATCAGTATCGATTCGTCCTGGACATGGACCTCCCAAGGTCGGAACAGCACGAAAACCAAAAGCCTCAGGAGCAGCGCGCCAGCCAAGATAACCAGTAGCCTGTGGTTCCTAAGAGTGTTCAGCACGGATATTCCTGCTTTTATTGACCTTCGCGGCGACCTCTTGTCGCCAGCAACCGCCAACCGTGCCATTACGGCCGCTACCGGGTGTGTTGTTCGCCCCCGAGTGCCAAATTATATGCAACGGCATTGAACAATGCTCTCGAAAGCGCCGAAAAGGCCGCACTTCTTAGGATTGGTGTGCGCTACATCGCAATCATCAGACAGCCGATTGAGTCGCTGACCGGCAAGAATGAGGACTGCGGGCTGCGCGCGCCAGGCTGGGTCGCGCAGGATGATTGACCAAGAGCCAGAGCAAAGAGACCCTCAATAATGTGGAACAGATCCACGCAAAAGAACAGGGAATCCGAAGAGTAGATTCCGCCTCAGATACCGCAAAAGTTCTCCTGTTTGAAGATAACATATCCCAACGAACTGGGTGGCAAGTGACAGCCTCATAAGCTATCGTCGAAAGGCTGGCTGGATGATACCCGCGGGCGCCCATGGCGCGGCTTCTGCGGCGCACGAGAAGCCCTGTGCGTCCACGATCGCGTGATCGGAATTCGCCAATGTTGACGTAAGTGTAGATCGGGAGGAAGACCTCGATGGGTCTCGGTTCGACAAACGCCCCGGAGCAAGCAGCATTGAAGCCGGTCGGTACGGTGTGGGATTACGTCGCTCTGGCACGCTTTGATCATTCCACCAAACACATCTTCATCGTGCCGGGGATCGTGCTGGCGTACCTACTGCGGGGAGGTCCGCCGCATTTCCCCATAAAGCAGGTGATTCTTGGCCTAGTCACTGCAATTTGCATCGCATCCGCCAATTACGTGATCAACGAGTATCTGGACCGGGAGTTTGACAAGCATCATCCGACTAAATCACACCGCCGCGCGGTCGAGCGCGCACTGCGTGGCAGCTACGTTAAGTTGGAATGGGCGTTATTTATCCTCGTCGGCCTCGGTTGCGCATGGATGGCGAGCGTGACGCTATTCGTCACTGCCTGTATCTTCGGTCTGCAGGGCATTGTCTATAATGTTTCACCCTGGCGCAGCAAAGACAAACCCTATTGGGATGTCATTTCCGAGTCCATAAACAACCCACTGCGCTTGACCATCGGCTGGGTGATGGTAGATTCATCAACCTTGCCGCCATCGTCAATCATTCTTGCTTATTGGTTCGGCGGGGCATTTCTCATGGCGGCGAAACGTTACTCGGAGTATCGCGAGATCGTTTGCTCGCATGGCACGGAATTGCTCGTTCGATATCGCGCCAGTTTTGCCGGATACTCGGAAGAGTCGCTGAGCATCTCATGTTTCGTCTATGGGCTGCTTTCAACGTTCTTTCTAGCTATCTTCCTGATAAAATATCGAGTTGAGTACCTAGTGGTTGTGCCGGCCGTGATTGCGCTGTTTGCCTATTATTTGGCGCTTGCGACGAAGCCTGCTTCGTCGGCGCAAAACCCGGAGAAGCTTTTTCGCGAACCCAAGCTGCTTCTCTTGGTCGTCGTGCTCGTTGGTTTGTTTATTCTCGCCACGTACGTTGATATGCCAGCACTGAATGTATTCTCCGGGCAGCGGTACATTACGCTGCAGTGAGGCCACCATCGGTCAATTCGTCACTGAAATGGGACGATATTCGGCTGGTCGCGTTCGACGTCGACGGCACTCTTTATGATCAACGCGGTTTGCGCTCCTGCATGTTTCGGGAAATGCTTCATTCCGCCGTGCGGAGGCGTAGCATCGGTTTCATTCGAATTTTGCGCCATTACCGTCGAATCAGAGAGCGGCTCGGCGAATCACTGCACGAAGACTTTGAGCAGGAGCTTATCTCAAGGACCGCCGCGATGGCTGGCTGCACTAAGGATCAGGTGCAGTGTACGGCGGAAGAATGGCTTGAGCGCCGACCGATTCGGCACTTGATTCATTACCGGTACCCTGGTCTACGTGAGCTGTTCCGATCCCTGCGCGATCAGGGCAAGAAGATTGGGATATTTTCCGACTACCCCGCACACAGGAAACTGGAAGCACTGGAGCTAGATGCGGATGTCATAGTTTGCGCCGCTGACGAAGACGTCGGTGTGCTCAAGCCGCACCCGCGAGGTCTGCATATCCTGATGGCACGCGCGGAAGTCGCCTCCGCACAGACAATTCTCATCGGCGACCGGCCGGAGCGCGATGGCCTTGCCGCGCAAGCCGCAAATGTCCGCGTCCTAATTCGGTCTTCCAAACCGATCAGCGGCTGGCAGACTTTCGAGCGGTATGACGATCCGCACTTTTTTAGCACCAGGCCGCCTGATTGACCGGTATCAATAACAAGCTCGTTCGGTACTTTTTCACGGCCGGTACTGCGGCCATTGTGGACGTGGGTGGCTTTGCAATCTTATGCTTCTTCCGGCTTCCTGTCGCGGCGTCTGCCGTAGCGAGCTTTTGCCTCGCGACGATAGTCAACTACATCTTGACCAGCCGTTTCGTATTTTATCGGGTGGCCACCACGCGGGGTTTCGGCGTATTTTTTATGGCTGCCGTGGGCGGCTTGATGGTCAATGTCTCAGTGACCTTGGTCGGCAGTTTCTACTTGGGAATTGCGCCGGTCCTGGCAAAGATTGTCGGCGTCGGGACTGCATTTCTGGTGAATTTCTGGCTCAACCTTCGAATTGTATTCCGCACGCCTGAATGAAGAGCGCATACATTAAGAAACCGATTGACCTGCCGCCTGTGCTTGATGATTTTCATATATCAGGCGCAGCACTTCCTGCGGTCGATACGCCTGGACCGACCCACTACATGCCACACCGCTGAGTCTTGTAGCCTCGCTTAGCGCCTCCCTGATAGCCTTGGCCAGTGCCTCGCCGCTGCGAGCGGCGCAGAGGTATCCGTTAACGCCGTTCTGCACGACGAGTGGGAGCTCACCCACGTTCGTACTCGCCACCGGCAGGCCGGCGGCGAGCGCTTCGAGGACTGCAATCGGCATGCCCTCATAGGCCGATGAAAGGACGAACAGGTCGCTGCCCCGGAGCACCCGCGCGATTCTCTCCGGATTCATCACGCCAAGCAGATGCACCCGGTTCAGGCCCAGTTCGCCGCGCAACTGCTCGACCTGCGTACGGAGCACTCCGTCGCCGATCAACAGCAGATGCACGTCAGTCGCTGCAGCTACTACCGCAGCAAATGCCTGCAGCAAAAGCAGCGGATCTTTCTGTCGGTCTAGCCGTCCCACCGACACCAGCAACCGGCTCGTTTCAGGCAGGTCAAGTTCGCTGCGAAGAGCCGCGCGCACATCGTTTCGCTCCTGCAAGTCAGCGGGCGGAGCAAATATTGTCGAGTCGAACCATGTGGGTAGGAAGGAAATGCGCGATGCGAGCGCCGGATACTTCGCTCGGTAGCGCTCGACGGCGGAGCGCCGCACCGTAAAAACATGCCGTGCGTTGGCGAGCAACCTCCCCTCGATGAATTCATACAGCCAAGGGGCATGCCGCCACATGATGTCGCAGTTGGGATCGCGCAATATGGCCATGTCATTGTGGATCACGAAATTCTGCGGGCGCCGGTCGCGACGGAACAGCCAACCCGGATCCATTCGATGGAAATCCAGAACATCATAGGCTGTACAGTGCCCACTCCGGATGTACCGCCGCAACGCAAGCAAGTATCTGAACGTTACCGGAATTGCCGTCCGCTTGGCATTCGGATCGATGCTCACCAGGGGGAAAAAGTGTCCGCCGTGGTCGAGCAGAATTTCCCGACCCACTGGTCGCGCGCCAACATCGCTCGTTGCGCCAAACAACGTGTATTCAAGGCCCGGCGGCGCCCACTTGAGAATGCCACGTATAATGGCATCTATGCCGCCAGGCACGTGGCCCAGCGGATCGGTCGGATGAAATATTGCAATTCGTGCCACTATCAGTGCTCCGGAATTCCCAACCCTGCTCAGGACTCCTGGGTCTGCGGGTCAGAGTGACTGCCGAATAAATCCCTGAGCGCATAAGCGACGAACAGGCTGTTGGTAATCAGATAGCGCTTCCACAGCCGACGCGGCTCCTTCAACAGGCGGTACAACCACTCCAGACCGAGCGCGCGCATTACCGGCGGCGCACGGGGAATGGTCCCGGCGTGAAAGTCAAAGGCAGCGCCGACGCCGAACAGGATGCTGGGACGCAGGTGCTGCGCAGCCTCCGCCATCCACTGTTCCTGCTTGGGCGCACCGAGTCCTACCCAGACGAAATCAGCCGCAGCGGCGCGTATGGCGGCGTAGTGCTGCGCCTTGTCGTCCGGACTGAGAGCTCGAAAAGGGGGCGCCAAGGTGCCGACGATCTGCACTCCGGGCACTCGCGCCCGAAGTTGTGCCTGCAGCAGTTCTATGGTCTGCGGGGTGGATCCGTACAGAAAGTGTCGCCGGCCAGGAAACCGCTCCAACGCCTTGAGAAAGAAATCAGGGCCGGGGAGGTGTCCGATCGGCTGGCCTTTGAGGCGGCCGAGCCAGTAAACGGACTTGCCGTCAGCGACGCTCAGAAAGGACTGATTGGTAACGGCGCGAAAAGCCAGATCACGGCGGCCGAGGACCGAGGTATGCGCATTCGTGAAACAGACGTACCCTCCCTCACCAGCCTGCAACCGGGCATCGATCAGCGCAAGAGCGGTCTTCATGTCGCATACGCTGACCCTGGAGCCGATCACATTGACGCGCTTTGGACCATTCATCCGCTGGAATTCCCCGCCTGGATGGCCCCCGTGGCGGCCTGCGGCGCAAGTCCTACCCACCGCAGCATTCTGGACTCCCGGCCGTGCAGCACGGCGGCGATGATCTCCCGGTCGGACTGCGCCATCGCTGAGCTGCGCAGGTATACCAGAGTCCCGATCACGCACACGACCGCACCGATCACGAGCTGCACCACCGCTGGAGCGTGCCACGCAAATTTCATGGCGAAGCAGACGGCGATCACCGTTCCCCAGATCACGCACCCTATTCCCAGCGCCGAACGGACATTGAGCCAGCGGGCGGTATCGCGCACATGCCACCACACCCACAGGTTTCTGAACAGATGTAGCGTCCCGGTGGCAATCGCCGCTCCGTACAGACCGAACAGCGGCACCAGCGTGAGCATCGCGACCACCTGATAGATGGCAAACAGCTGGCTGCGCAGGATCAGGGAGGCCCGCTCGCCGTACAGCGCGGTCATGGTGATGGGCGTGGAGATCACATTATTCGTGAGCGCGAACGCCACGACCACCGGCAGCAGGGCTGAGTACTCGATGAACTTGCCGTGGAATACGAACTGCACCAGTTCCTTGTGGTACACCAGCGAGAACGCGAACAGCGGCCACTGCACCAGCATGCTGATGTTGATCAGCAGCGTGACATAGCGCGGCAGCCGCTGCGCCGCCTCCTCCTGCCGCGTCGAATAGAACAGCGGCTGCACCACATTCTCGAACAGACGTGGCGGAATGAGGTTGGCCGCCATCTCATTCAGGCGCGCGTAGAATGCATAGGCGCCCACCGCAAGCGGATTCATCAAAGCTGCGATGAAAAAGTTGTCCGTCTGCACGTGCAGCAGCAGCGAGCTGCTTTCATTGAAATTGTTCGTGAGAGCATAGCGCCACAGGCGCCTGCGCTCGGCAACGACCGGACGCCAGGAAGCGTGCCCTGCGGCCGGTCGGGTGTGCCGCCAGTGCGACAGCAGCAAATAGCAGTAGGTCAGCACAAACGCTGCAAGGTCCGCAATGATTGCCGCGCGCAGGCTAAACTGGAGGAATTCATAGACCACACAGTAGGCCACGAGCTTGCCGATTCCCAGCACGGCCACGGACCCGACACTGTAGCGATGCTGCATATGCGCCGCGAGCGAACTTTGCAGCAATATCACCTGAAAATACAGCAGCACAACGAGGCTGAACACCTCGAAGTCCTGGCGGTGGTCCGTTAAGTGGAAGGGGCGCGAAACAATGCTCCAGGCAGCGATGATCACCGCTAGCAGCACGATATTGGACACGAAACGACCAGCCGTCACCACGCGCACGAGCCACGCCGCGGCCGCCATATTACCCGCCCGCAGGTATTCGGGTTGAAAGCGCTTCAAGACCTGGTCGAGCCCGAAAGAGGCGACGGTACCCACTATGGGAATGACAGAGTACAGCAGGCTGTAGACGCCGAGAGCCTGCTCGGACAGGCCGCGCACCAGCACCACGTAGCTCAGTACTGTGGCGAGCTGCGAAACGGCGCGAAAGCCGATGGTGTAAAAGACCGCGCGGCGTGCTCGCTGGGGGCCATAAAGCTCCATCGGTCCCGCCCGCCGCGAGGTAGCTAGTAGTAGTAGTTGTCGGAGGCTTCGCGCGACCGATTCATGACAACGCCCGCAACGTTGACTCCGGAGAGCATCTCGCCTGCCCGCTGCAACTGGTCACGGCGCGTTACGCCTTCGGACACCACCAGCAGCGTCGATGTCAGATGTGGCGCCACGATCAGGGCGTCGGCGCTTGGCAATAATGGGGGCAGGTCGACCAGGACAAGGGCTCGCGGGTCAACGCTGTGCAGGTACTGGAACATCTGCGGCAGGGCACTCCCGGAGAGGAGTTCGGAGGAGTTCACGTGTCGGGCAGTACCCCCGGCTACGGCTACGCCTTCGACGCCAAAAGTGAAGAATGCCGCCTCCGGCGGCGCCGCGCCAGCAAGGTAGCTGCCGATCTCCACATTCGGCACTACGCCGAGCATGCCGCAGACAGTCGGATTGCGCAGATCCAGATCCAACAGATACACGTTTTGCTTTCTTTCTCGCGCGAATGCTAGCGCAAGATTGACCGAGGTGAGGGATTTTCCCTCGTTTCGACCAGCACTGACGATGCCTATGCTGGCCGCATCCCGCGTGCCCAGCGCGCGCCGCAAACGCGTTCGTACGATCCGGTACGAATCGAGCACCTTGGAGTGGGAGTTATCGGAGCCTTCCGACAGCACCACGCGCGCCCTCTCGCAGCTGCGCGCGTCCGCCTGCACGACGGCAAACATGGGCAGCGGACCTGGAACCACCGTCGGTTGCTGTCGACGCTCTCCGAGGCCATCGGCTGGACCCGCCCGCGACGCGTCCTCCCGATCCCGTTCCCCGCTCCCCTCCTTCTTCGCGCGTTTTAAGGCTCCCTCAATGATGCTCATGGTTCAAGAACCGTTTGCGGCCAGAGCCGCCGTGTGCTCAGAATGATTGATACGCGCCTGCGCCTGACCCACTGTAATGATTACAATCACCAAGGCGGCTAGGTAAACGGCGGTAACACTTCCCCAGATGAGTCTGCTTCGGATTCGGTCCTTGCGTAACAGGATCACCGGAATATTTCCCAGGACCGTTACGTTACCAAGCGCTGCGATATCGATCGCGCCGCGAACCGTGGGATCGCTAGTTTCGGCGATCGCAACAGCCCCCGCAGCAACCGCTCCGCCCAGTACCAGACCCAGGAGAATGATCCCAAGCCGGTTCGGAGAATAGGGTTGTGATGCCGCATAAGGCGATTGGATCAGGACGAAGTGCTCGGCATGCGGGTCGGACTCGACCTGCTGGCCGAACTGCGCATTCTTCAGTGTCTCCTGAACTGCCTGGAACTGGGTCTGCAGGCTGGCGCGCCGTCGCTCCAGGTCTGCGACCTGTCGCTCGAGAACCGCGGTCGGATTGACCGACGCCGTGTACTGTGCCAGCTGCGCCCGTTGGCGCGCAGTTGCGTCCTGCAGCGCCACGACATCGGCGCGCGCGGCTGCCAGCTCACTTGCCGTCTTGCGATATTCCGGATTGTCCGCCGTGGCCGCAAGCGTGTCGCTTGTTTTGCCTTGAGTAGCCTGTGCGCCTTGGGCCTGCAGTTCTTTCAGGGCGCGCTGCAGGCGCTTCACGTCTGGATGCTCGGGCGTATAATGCTGCAGTGCCTCGGCCAGTTGCGCCCTGACCGTCGCAATGTCAGTAAGGTCGCCCTTAGTCGTCATCATGTTCGGGCTGGTATTGCTCAACTGAATGCTAAGTTGGGATTCCTGCTGCTGCGCCGCGCGCAGCTGCCGCTCGGTGTCCTGCAGATCGTGCTCGGCACGGTAGCGTGCATCCTCACCGCGGCCGTCGGTATCCGGTAGCGTGCCGCCATTTGCATTACGCAGGCGGGCGTACTCCGTGTCGATCGTCTGCAACTGCTGGGTGAGGTCGTCCGCTTGCTGCTGCACCAGCTTCGCCGCAGCCTTCGCCGACTCCTGACGCACCCGCTGATGGTATGTCAGGAAGAGATCCGCGAGCTTGCGTGCCACAATACTGGCGCGCTGCGGATCCGGGTTCTGATAATAGAGCGATACAGCGCTTGAGTGCTCCAGCGGCAGAAAAGTAACGGGATCGACGCGCTCGAACGAAGTGTCCTTGACGATCTTCAACGCCTTCGCGTCGATATCAAGTCCGGGCTGATCCGGATACGGGTCGTACGTCTTCACCAGTGACCGCAGCGCCTCGATGGTCATCACGCGACCTTCGAGGATTTCGATCTGCTGCTCGGCGCTGTTTACCGTGGACTTGATGAGATCCTCGGGGATTGAGCCCTGCTCCAGAATGATAGTCGCCGTGGATCGGTATTGTGGCGGCAGCCAGAAGGCAAGAAATACGCAGATCAGCAGCACCGCCGGAACAATGGTGAGGATCCATACCCGGCGCCTGCGGACAAGCGCCGCATACGTGCCGAAATCACTGACTTTCTCGTCTAGCGCCATATCTGCTCCGCAAGCCTCACCGACTCAAGCCCTCATAGCCGACTTGGACGTATAGCATATCGTTGTCGGCGCTGCCGAGAGGCGGACCCAATTTGTTAAACAGGTACTCCGCACCGGTTGCCACGAACCACGTAGGAGTCCACAGCCACTTCAGGGTGACTTCTACATTGACATAAGAATAGTCAGATGCTCCGACGGCACTCGTTACTGGTGTAAAGCGATCGTAGATGCCGGCCGCGGTAAATTTCCAGCGCGGTGCTAAGTCACGGTGATACTCAAAATGCACCTGGTCGAGGGCAAACTTGCCGCCAGCGCCACTCGGCGTGAAAGTCCGCCCGGCGACGAACATGAGGGTGCTGAGTTCACCCTTCCACGTAGTTACAACAGTCGCGCCACCGCTAGTCGAAGTCTCCGACATCGTTGTTGGGACACGGGTGTTGCTGTCGTCCCGCTCGCCGAGGATTTCCAGGTGAGTTGAAAGCTGCGATGACCATTTGTAATCGAATCCGAGCGTCACTCCTTCCCCGTCCACCGACCCACTGCCGTTCTTTGCTGATTCCTCGCTACCGAATGCGGTGATCTTGGTGTCAAGCTTGGGCGTCGCGGCCCAACCAAGCGACGTAGATTCAACGTAGTACGTGAAGGGCACGTAGCCGTTGGCGCCCGGCCCCGAATAGTCCGCGTCCTGAAGGACACCGCCTACAGACCAGGACAGTCGTTTCGTGAGATCGTAAGTAAAGTTCGGAGACAGCGTGCCAAGCGTACGGGTATCGTTTACGTTGATGCGCCCCGTTTCAGGGGCCGTCGGCTGCAGCGGGTTGACCGGATTGAACGTTGCGTCCGCAAGTTCGGAACCATAAGTGCTGCGACGATCGAACTGCCCTGTGACAAGGAAATCGCTGCGTTCCGTCTTGTAATCCGAGAACAGATCGGTGAGGACCAACAAATCCTTTTCATCGACCTGCGGGTAGTCCTCGTAGCCAATCTTCGGACGGAAGATCACGGTCGAATCGGGCGTCAGATAATTCAACGTTCCGCCGAAGTCGGCGTAAAACCCCTCGCTTGCCTGTTCAGGACCACTGGAAACGAGTTCTCTATTCGTGTTGCCATCCACAGTCACGTCCATCCGTGGCTGGAAATACACGTCGGCTGCGCCGGCGGCGGGTGAGCCGAACGCGAGCAGCACCACGGCCACCCGCGACCCGCGTGACGGACGCTCAGGGCACGACGATGACATCGCCACTCTCCAGCTCGACATTCTGCTCAAGATTCTTGCCTTCGCTTACCTGACTAAAGCGAAATGGCAGGACCCGCTGCGCGGTTTGAGAGCCCCGCAAGACGATGACACTGTCGAGCTTCGCAAACGCTGTGCCGCCGCCCGCCAGGGCGAGCGCCTGAATAACGTTGATGCGCGGATTCAGTGGAAATACACCCGGCTTGGTAACCTGGCCAATCACGTACGCCACATTGCCAGCGGTTTCGACGACGCTTACGGTAACAACCGCTTCGGGGATGTACGTTTTGAGATGTTGCTCGATGTCCTGGCGAACCTCGGTGACGGTGTGGCCGGCCGCCATGACCTGGCCCGCCAAGGGGAACGTCACCTTGCCGTCCGGAGGAATCACGATGCCAGGCCGCTGCATTTCCGTCTCCTTCCAAACTGAAATGTCCAGCTTGTCTCCGGCGTGCAGACGGTAGTCCGCCGGTACATTCTGCGCATGCGCATGGACGGTGAGCACCAAGGACGCGAGCGCACCGACTCCGAGCAACATATTGCGAGTCACGCTGAACATATTTACATTATTCTCCTGGCGGCTATGGGCCTAATCTAAGGTAAAACGTAACCAAAGTCATTGCCTTGATTGGCGATGACGTGACGCGCGTCTCAGCGCTGCGTCCCGTGGATTGACAGGTGCGCCCTTCGAATGTGATACGCCTCTCAGGATCCCTGCAAACTTGAGGCTCGCAGCTATTGCTTTGGCTATAGTCGCCCGCTCGAGAGACAGAGGCCCTAAGCCGCCGATGACGACACACTCCGGCGCAGCCAATTTGCGCCCTCGGTTCACTTCCGTCCTGATCGCGCTGTGCGCGACCGGCCTGCTGGCTGCGTGCGCCAAAACAAGCAGCACTTCGAGCGCCGAGGTGGCTGGACATGCCGTTCCACTGTCCATTTCGACTCAGCCACAGGATGCCTCGGTCGCTGTTGGCCAGACGGCGACATTCTCTGTCGCGGCAAACGGGGCGACACCGCTCACCTATCAATGGCAGAGGAACGGCGCAAACGTCGCCGGGGCCACCACGGCGAGCTACAAGACCCCGGCGCTGAGTCTTGCCGACAGCGGCAGCCAATTTGTGGTTACGGTTTCCAACCCCTCCGGGCACATCGTCAGCGCTGCCGCCATGCTGACTGTGAGCCCCGCCATGGTGAGCGCTCCTCCCACGATTACCACGCAGCCCGCATCGCTGACGCTGGGACCGGGTTCGCCTGCTACCTTCACGGTCGTGGCCACCGGCACTGCACCGCTTGACTATCAGTGGCTGCGCAATGGCGTACCCGTCGGGGCCGACAGTCCCAGCTACACGATTCAGGCGATCAGCATGGCGGATTCCGGCGCCACATTTACCGTCATGGTAAGCAATAGCGGCGGCAATGTAACGAGTGCCCCCGCAACCCTGACGGTCACCACGACGCCGGCGATTCCGCCCGCGATTGTGACGCAGCCCATCTGGCAGGCGGTGCCAATAGGCAGTACGGCGAGCTTCAGTGTTGTGGCCACCGGCACGGCACCCCTCACTTATCAGTGGTATGAAAATGGCGTTGTGATCAACGGCGGCACGGCATCGACCTACACGACCGCGCCAACAGTGGCGGCGGATTCCGGATCGGCCTTCACCGTGCAGGTCGGAAATGTGACGGGTGTCACAGTGACCAGCAACTCTGCAGGCCTCACCATCACGCACACCTTGGCTCTGCTCGCAGGTAAACTCGGCGGCATCGGCAGCAGTGATGGCACAGGCACCAGCGCCAGCTTCGACGATCCCACGGCGGTCGCGACTGATGCGGCCGGGAATGTCTACGTTGCCGACACGGCGAATCAGGTCATCCGGATGATCACGCCCGCGGGGGTCGTGAGCACCATCGCAGGGGTAGCCGGTATGACCGGGGACAACGATGGTATCGGGACAGCTGCCACGTTCAATTCCCCCAGTGGCGTCGCTGTTGACGCCGCTGGCCAGCATATCTATGTGGCGGATACCAGCAACGACACGATACGCCGGATTACAATGCCTGGGGCCGTGGTCGATACATTGGCGGGTCTGCATGGGGTAACAGGCTCTGCGGATGGCCCGGGAGGGACCGCCCGCTTCTTCGTGCCAGAGGGCGTCGCCGTCGATGCGACCGGCAATGTGTACGTTGCCGACTCGGGCAACAACACCATTCGCAAGATCACTTCGTCAGGAATGGTGAGCACACTGGCCGGTAGTCCTGGCGTCGCCGGCTCCAACGACGGGACCGGAGCCGCGGCCCAGTTCAATGTCCCAACAGGACTGGCAGTGGATTCGGTCACAGGGAATGTCTACGTCATCGACTACCTCAACTGCACAGTACGCAAAGTGACTGCATCAGGCGTGGTAACGACGCTCGCGGGCACGGTAGGCGGATACGGCTTCGCAGACGGCACGGGGTCCGCCGCGGTCTTCAATGGCCCGGAGGGCATTGCGATAGACTCCGCGGCTGCCAATCTATACGTAGCCGATACGCACAACCAACTCATTCGCCGCGTGACGCTGCCGGGCGGAGTGGTAACCACCGTAGCGGGCCAAGTGGGCGTAGCGGGCCATGCCGATGGCACGGGCGCGGCGGCACAATTCGCCCTACCGATCGGGGTGGCCGCTGACCTCAACGGCAACTTATTCGTCGCAGACTCGAACAACAATCTCGTTCGCAAGATCACGACGCCGGGCGCGGTCGTGACGACGTTCGCGGGCAACATTGGTGGACGGGGCTACGCCGATGGCAGCGGCGGCCCCGGTGGAACCGCGCGCTTCTACGACCCGCACAACATTGTCGGCGATGGTGCCGGGAATGTCTTCGTCGCTGACCTCGGCAACAACGTCATTCGAAAGATTGCAGCAGATCGGTCGGTGATCACTTTCGCAGGAACACCCGGTGTCGCAGGATCGGCGGACGGTTCAGGAAGCGCCGCAAGCTTCGATCAGCCGTGGGGAATGGTCGTCGATTCGCACGGAAATCTGTACGTTGCCGACTGCGGCAACAACACGATCCGCATGATTACACCGGCCGCCATGGTTAGCACCTTTGCGGGTACTGCCGGAGTGATTGGCTCAGCTGACGGCACTGGACCGGCTGCTCAGTTCAATTGCCCCCGCGGGCTTGCAATCGATGCGACTGACACCCTCTACGTCACAGACTACAGCAACAACACTATCCGCAAAATCACTACCCCTAATGGTGTGGTAACCACTGTGGCGGGGACACCAGGCATCACCGGCGCAGCCGATGCCACCGGGCCCGCCGCGCAATTCTGGGGGCCGATCGGCATTGCGGCCAACCTGGCCACCGGCAACCTCTATGTCGCCGATCGGTACAACGATACGATCCGCATGATCACGCCAGCCGGCGCGGTAACCACGATCGCGGGTTCGACGACCGCGAATGACTTTGTTGATGGCACCGGCGCTGCTGCCCACTTCAGCTGGCCTGGCTCGATCGCGGTTGACGCGACAACCGGCGATCTATACGTGACGGATTATCTGCACAACGCCGTGCGCAGAATCACTGCCGGAAATGTGGTCACGACCGTCGTGGGCGCGGCCGGCATAAGTAATGTCGTGCTCGGGCCACTGCCCGGCGGATTGAGCGGACCAACAAGCGCTACATTCATCCCAGGTCCGGCACTGGAACTGGTCATCGCCGATTCGACTGAGAATTCGGTCCTTCTCGCGACGCTTCCATAAACAAGGCTCTCGGATCCTAGGGCGGTTCCGGTATCGCGACTTAATGCGCCGCTTGGCGGGGTCAATTTCCAACACGTCTGCTACTATCCATTGCAAATAGCGAGGATAAGCATGTTCACTCTGCGCAAGTGCCGTGTCGGCGTCGTGGGTCTGGGCTACGTGGGCCTGCCTCTGGCGGTGGAATTTGGCAAACACTTCGAGACCACGGGCTTCGACATCAAGCCTGATCGCATTCGTGCGTTGAAGGCGGGACACGACTCGACGATGGAAGCCACTGCGCAGGAGCTTAAATCTTCCTCGCGATTACGCTTTACGGCCAATCTGCAGGATCTCAAGCGCTGCAGCGTCATGATCGTCACCGTGCCGACACCGATCGACGAATTCAAGCAGCCGGACCTCACGCTACTGACCCGGGCGAGCGAATCAATCGGGGGAATACTGAAGAAGGGTGACGTCGTGGTTTACGAATCCACTGTCTACCCCGGATGCACCGAGGAAATCTGCGTTCCCATTCTCGAGCGAGTATCGGGACTCAAATTCAATCGGCATTTCTTTGTCGGCTACAGCCCGGAGCGCATCAATCCCGGCGACAAGGAACATCGTCTCCCGACGATCCGCAAGGTAACATCAGGCTCGACACCTGAAGCGGCGAAATTCGTTGACCAGCTCTATGGCGCAATCGTAACGGCCGGCACTCACAGGGCAAGCAGTATTCGCGTAGCCGAGGCCGCCAAAGTCATCGAGAACACGCAGCGTGACGTCAACATCGCCCTGATCAACGAGCTGGCGCTCATATTCAAGCGACTCGGCATCGATACCGAGGAAGTATTGCAGGCGGCCGGAACGAAATGGAATTTCATGCCGTTTCGTCCCGGACTGGTGGGCGGACACTGCATTGGAGTCGATCCCTATTATCTGACCCACAAGGCGACCGAGGTCGGTTTCCATCCGGAAATGATCCTCGCGGGCCGCCGACTCAACGACAGTATGGGAGTGCACGTCGCCTCTGAGCTGGTGAGACTCATGGCCCACAAGCGCATTCATGTCAACGGCGCGCGCGTGCTGGTGCTGGGGCTGACGTTCAAGGAGAATTGCCCGGACCTGCGCAATTCCAAAGTGGTAGACATCGTTCGCGAGCTGCACACATACGGCGCTGCGGTTGACGTCCATGATCCCTGGATCAACTCGGTGGAAGCGCAGCGCGAGTACGGCATAAAGCCGGTGCGCAAGTTGCAGCAGGGCCGTTACGACGCGGTTGTCATCGCGGTCGCGCATCGGCAATTCAAGGCGATGGGGGCAGCAGCCATGCGGCGGTTGTGCCGTCGCAATCACGTGCTATTCGATATCAAGTACGTGCTGCCTGCTAAAGATGTCGATGGCCGGCTGTAGGCGGGAGTCGCGAGCATGAAAATCCTGGTGACCGGTGCGGCCGGATTCATCGGCTCCTTTACGGCGTTGCGCTTTCTCGGCCGTGGCGAGGAGGTCGTCGGACTCGACAATCTGAATGACTACTACGACGTGAAGCTGAAGATCGCACGACTCGAACGACTGCAAGAAAAGCCGGGATTTCGCTTCGTGCGCCTGGACCTTTCGGATCAGGCGGGGATGGCGGAGCTGTTTGCCCGCGAGAAGTTCGATCGCGTCGTGCACCTGGCCGCCCAGGCGGGCGTACGCTATTCCCTGCAGGATCCGCACAGTTATATCAGCAGCAACGTGCTTGGCACTCTCAATGTGCTTGAGGGCTGCCGTCATCATGGAGTTGGGCATCTGGTTTATGCGTCGACCAGTTCAGTTTATGGCGCAAGTACCCGCATGCCCTTCACGGTCCATGAGCCGGCCTCGCACCCGTTGTCGTTGTACGCCGCCAGCAAGCGCTCCACGGAGCTTATGGCGCATACCTATTCGGCCCTGTTCGGGCTGCCCACCACGGGGCTGCGATTCTTTACGGTCTATGGACCCTGGGGCCGTCCGGACATGGCGCTGTTTCTGTTCGCACGCGCCATCATTGAGGGGCGACCGATTGAGGTATTCAATCAGGGTCATCACACGCGCGACTTCACTTATGTCGAGGATATCGCCGAGGGAATCCTCCGAGTGACTGACCATATCGCGACACCTGATCCGGCTTGGGACAGTTCAAATCCGGATCCCGCCTCCAGCAGCGCTCCCTACCGTCTTTACAATATCGGTAGCAATCGGCCGATTCAGCTGCTGCGCTACATCGAGGTACTCGAGGAATGTCTGGGCCGCAAGGCAGAGCGAATTATGAAGCCGCTGCAGCTGGGCGATGTGCCGGACACCTTTGCGAATGTCGATGAACTCATCGCCGATGTTGGCTATAAGCCCGACACGCCGATCGAGGTCGGGGTGCGCAACTTCGTTGATTGGTTCAAGAACTACTACGCGCTCAACTGACGGCATTGCATAACGGGGTGGAAGGTGCGCGACAGGTCACACTGGTACTATAGTGCAGCGGCAATCAGCGAAATTGCGTACTCAAAATTCAGGCCGCGCGTGTCTTCTCAAATTTTCTTCAAGGATTGGAACAAACCTATGTCCCGAACCGACTCCGTAAGCGTCTGCCTGCGATGGCTGAGCGGTGCTCTGATGTTGATCGGCGTCTCGCTGCTGGCGGGCTGTGGCGGCGGCTCCAGCGCAGCCGGCGGCGGTTCGAGCAGCGTTGTAGCGGCCGTTGCAATCACTACTCAACCGCAGAGCGTCACGGTTACCGCCGGTCAATCGGCAAATTTCAGTGTCGCAGCCACTGGCGGCGGCACATTGACTTACCAGTGGAACCAGAGTGGTACGCCTATCGCCGGCGCGACTGGCTCCAGCTACACGATCAGCAGCGCTCCAAGCAGCGACAACGGTGCTCAATTCACCGTGACGGTCGCCAACACCGCCGGCAGTGTCAACAGCAGTGCGGCAACTCTCACGGTCAACAGCGCACCGACGATTACCACCCAACCGGCCAGCGTTACCGCCGCCGCGGGATCTTCCGCGATGTTCAGTGTGACTGCCACTGGCACCCCGACCCCAACCTACCAGTGGAACCAGAACGGTACGCCTATCTCTGGAGCGACTAGCTCCAACTACACGATCAGCAGTGTTCAAAGCAGCAACAACGGTGCTCAATACACCGTAACGGTCACCAACAGTGTCAGTAGCATCACCAGCACTGCGGCGACCCTCACGGTCGGCCCTGCCGGTGGCGCTGTTGCCCCTACCATTTCCGTGCAGCCGGCTAGTGTCACGGTGACGGCAGGATCTGCTGCGATGTTCAGTGTCACGGCCACTGGAACCCCGGCCCCTACCTACCAGTGGAACCAGAACGGTGCGCCTATCGCGGGCGCGACCGGCTCCAGCTACACGATCAGCAGTGCTCAAAGCAGCAGCAATGGCGCTCAATTCATGGTGACGGTCGTCAACAGCGCCGGCAGTGTCAACAGCAATGCAGCGACCCTCACGGTCAACAGCGCACCGACGATTACGACCCAACCGGTCAATGTCACAGTAGTTGCCGGATCGGCGGCAATGTTCAGTGTCACCGCCACCGGTACGCCGGCCCCGACTTACCAGTGGAACCTGAACGGCGCGCCTATCGCGGGCGCGACCAGCTCAAACTACACGATCAGCAATGTTCAAAGCAGCAGCAACGGCGCTCAATACACGGTAAAGGTCACCAACAGTGTCGGCAACGTCACCAGCAGTGTGGCGACCCTCACGGTCAATAGCGCACCGACCATTACCACGCAGCCGGCCAATCTCACCGTGACCGCCGGGTCGTCGGCGATGTTCACTGTTACAGCAACCGGCAACCCAACCCCGACTTACCAGTGGAACTTGAACGGTACGCCTATCGCGGGCGCGACTGGCGCAAGCTACTCCATCAGCAATGTTCAAAGCAGCAGCAACGGTGCTCAATACACGGTAAAAGTCACCAATAGTGTCGGCAGCGTCACCAGCAGTGTGGCGACCCTCACGGTCAACAGCGCACCGACCATTACGTCGCAGCCGGCCAATCTCACCGTGGCCGCGGGCTCGTCTGCGATGTTCAGTGTGACGGCCACCGGCAACCCGGCTCCCACCTATCAGTGGAAGCTGAGCGGTACGCCGATCGCGGGCGCGACGGGCGCAAGCTACTCGATCAGCAATGTTCAAAGCAGCAGCAACGGCGCCCAATACACCGTAACGGTCACCAACAGTGTCAGTAGCATCACCAGCACTGCGGCGACCCTCACGGTCACCAGCTCGGCGACGATTACCACCCAACCGGCCAACGTCACCGTGGTCGCCGGGACTGCTGCGACGTTCTCCGTCGTCGCGACCGGTAACCCGACTCCCACCTATCAGTGGCAGCGCAATATCGGGGGCACCTTCACCAATATTTCCGGTGCCACCAGTACTTCCTACACGGTAAGTTCGCCCGCAGCGGCCGATGACCTGTCTCAGTTCCAGGTGGTGGTCACCAACAGCGGCGGCTCCGTCACCAGTCAACCCGCAGTCCTCGCGGTCAACCACACATTGAGCGTCATAGCCGGTCAGCTGGGCGGCGTCGGTAACGTTAACGGAACCGGCTCTGCCGCTGCCTTCTACCAACCGGAAGGCGTCGCGGTCGACACCGTCCATAATCTCATCTACGTCGCCGACACATCCGACCATACCATTCGCAAGATCACGGCCACGGGGGTAGTCACTACCTTCGCCGGTACTTCGAATGTATTTGGTTTTTCCGATGGCACGGGGACTGCTGCACAGTTCAACAACCCCCAGGCTTTGGCCGTGGACGGCAGCGGTAATGTCTACGTCGCGGACACAGGCAACGATGCCGTGCGTATGATTACTCCTGCCGGCGTCGTGACGACCCTGGCCGGCGGAGGTTATCCCGGCAGCAACGACGCAACCGGCATGTTGGCGCTGTTCAATTCGCCCAAGGGAATTGCAGTCAACAGTGCTGGCACTCTCATCTACGTCGCCGATACCAACAATTCAACTATCCGGGCCGTAACCTCTGGCGGTGTGGTCACGACTTACGCCGGGGCGGCCGGACAGTTCGGTTACACTGACGTCACATCCACTCCCACCAATGCCCGCTTTTACGGCCCTGCCGATGTCGCGCTCGATGCTTCGGGCAATCTCTACGTCGCCGATACGCAAAACTCGGTGATACGGATGATTTCAAGCGCCGGTGCCGTCACGACGCTGGCAGGCACCCAGGGTCAGTTCGGTCATGCTGACGGAGTCGGCACTAACGCGGTATTCGACGGTCCCAACGCGCTGACGTTGGACCCGCTGGGAGTCAACCTCTATGTCGCCGACTCGGCCTCGAACACGATTCGCGCGGTGGTAATCTCCAGCCAGACCGTGTCCACGCTGGCAGGTACGTCCGGAGTCTCCGGCTTCGCCAATGGCACGGGATCGGCCGCGTCGTTCTTCGCTCCCAGCGGTATTGCCACGGACGGCACCACGGTCTACGTGGCTGACGAAGCTATAAGCCTGATTCGCTCCATCACCATCAGCAGTGCCGCCGTTCAGACCTTTGCGGGCAACATCGGCGGGCGTGGCTATTTAGACGCAGCCATCGGTACCAACGCAAAGTTCGATAACTCTCATGGCATCGGCACGGATACGGCTGGCAACATATACGTGGCTGACTGGTACAACGACGTCATTCGCATGATCACTCCCAGCGGCACCGTATCCACGCTCGCGGGGCAACCCGGCGTGGCGGGTTCAATGGACGGCGCTGGTGCGGGGGCACAGTTCAACGGACCGCGCAGCATCGTGGTGGATTCATCCGGCAATCTCTATATTGCCGACACCGGCAACGACACCATTCGAAAAATCACCATGCCGGGGGCGAACGTCACAACGGTCGCCGGTATTGCCGGCTCGTCGGGAAACACCAACGGCGCATTGGGGACCAATACACTTGGCCAGCCGACCGGGGTTTCCATTGACAGCAGTAATAATGTCTACATCGCGGACTACCGTAACAATTCCATTCGCGAGCTGTCGACTTCCGGGATGGTCACGACGGTAGCCGGCTCCACCACCGGGGCCGGTGGTAGCGGCAATGGCACATTGTTAGCCGCGACCTTTCAGGGACCACGCGGCGTAACGGTGGATCCCAATGTGACGACTGATGTCATCCTCTACGTGGCCGACCGTGACAATGAGATGATTCGAAAAGTGGACGTGAACAACAATTTGGTGTCGACCGTGGCAGGAAGCGCCTTCAGTGTGGGCTATCTGGACGCGACTATCGGAACCAACGCCCTTTTCAACTGGCCAGTCTCAATTGCGATCGACGCCAGTGACAATCTCTATGTGGCCGACGCGAACAACAGTGCGATCCGAATGATCACGCCGGCGGGAGCGGTCAGCACCGTGGCCGGCACTTATGGGACACTGGGCGTGGCCGTCGGCAACCTTCCTGGTTCGATGAGTGCCCCGTCAAGCGTGGCCGTCATCGGCAATACCGGAACAAATCTGCGGCTGGCAGTGGCCGATTCAGTGGAGAACTCGATTTTGCGAATTGCCCTGCCATAGTTGGGCGCCCCCCGCCATCGGGGGGGACGAAGCCTGCTGGACGGCCGGGGAGTCGGCCTGTCGCCCCAACAGATGTTTGCTCACCCTGACCGGCGACTTGCGACGCAGAGTAGCGGTTAGACTGAAGCGGGACTGATTTTGCCGGCAGGCCGCGGTGAGTTCGCAGCTGGGATACCCATACGCCGCAGACCGGCGGAGGTCGAAGAGCGCGCAGTGCCAAGACACTGGGCAGGTTGGCTGCTCGAAAAGGGCACCAAAGCTGTCAGGGTTTCCCGCCTCAAGGCAATCGCCGCAAGCTGCCGACGGTCTTGCGCAAATCCCTAGCCTGGAACCAAACCCGCCCCTAGGCCACAGTCTGTCCGCCCGCCACCCACGCGCGTGTATGAACCTCGCGCGCCGCACTGAGCTTGGGATAGACGATTGCGGCAATCAGGTACACGACGGTCGATGTCAGCAGCGTCACCGTAAAGCCGTAAAGGACACTGAGCACCACACTCGACACCCCACCGATGATGGTAAAGGCACCGTTCATGCCCCACGCCCACGCAACGGCGCCTCGGGAGCGACCCTCGATCGACAGCACTCCCAACGGGAAAGGCATTCCAAGGAAGAATCCTATCGGGAAGATGATCAGGGTCGTGAATAAAATTCTACCCAGCTGATCAAAGCTCAGCCCGATGCGGAACAGAGTTGATTGCAGCAGTACGAATGCCACCAGCAACACGATGATGGCAGCGAAAGGCACGCGCCATCGGGAAGTGCCCGAAGGAGCAATCCTGGCCGAAGCCAGACTGCCCAGACCCGAAGAACACAGCAGCGCGAAGATCACCGTTGAGTAGGTGTAGAGCGGGCTTCCCACCAGCTGCATGAACTTCTGGATGAACGTCAGCTCGATGGTGATGAACGCCAGGCCCAGGCAGGAGAAATACACCAGCAGCGGCGCCGCTTTTGCTCCATGTTCCCTGCCCACGCGCGAGAATCGAAGCGGCACGAATACGAACAGACACATGAAGATGATCGAGACCACCCCCACACCGATCAGGTGGACCAGTTCCAGCGGAATCAGACCGTGAAACCGTGTTCCGTCATTGACAACCTGTATCATCGACGCCGTGATGAAATTCTGCGGATCGGCCGCAATGATGCCCCAACGCTTGCGGTACATGTTGAAGTAAGGGCTGTCATCCGTGACTGCAGTCACCTTCACGGGCGTTTTGTCGGAAACGCTCTTCGGCAGGTCACCGCTGTAGAAATCGTGGGAAAGGAGATCGGCCTTGGGATTGAGGGGATCCTCGACCAGCGTATACGAATAGAACGGATCCAGTCCGGGAGGACTTAGCAAGGCCTTCAGCTCGTCAATCTCCTTGGAGGTCCAGGGGTCCATCTTGAAGAGCACGGTTGGGAGATCGTTCTCCACCGGCGTGGTGAATACCGCCACGTGCCTCTCGAAGTCCGTACGCCCCAGCTTTTTCCAGGCAACGGCGGCGGTGGCGATCATGCGCGGGTACAGATGATGATGGATCTGAAGGATCCCGTCCGGCTTCAGATGCGTGAAGTACTCCTCGTAGGCCTCGACGGTCTGAAGGTATTGGGGACCGGCTGCACCGTTGCCCTGCGAGATACTCGAGCTGGTGTAGTTGCTGTGAATTTGAATGATGTCGTATTGCGTGTGAGAGGAGCGGATGAAGCTGCGGCCCTCGCCCGCCTGCACGTTCACCTTCGGATTGTTGAAGATGTTGCCGATGTAGGAGGCGTATTGATGCTTGCCGAGGTCCACCACGGCAGACACCATCTCCACCGCATCCACGTGGCCCGCGCCATAGGTCAGTGCGGCTTTGGTGTCATGTCCGCCGCCGCTTCCCACCACCAGCACGTTGGCGTTGGTATCGCGCTTGAGATAGTCAGCAGCGATGACCGCTATTTGCCAGAACTGCGTGCGCGCGACCATGCGGTCGCGTTCGATATCCGCGCGTAGCTTCGGCAGGTCACCATCGAATTTGTAGAAGGAGCTGCTCTGGATACCACCGTCGTAGGCAATGTGCTTGCGGTCGCCGCCAGTCCACCAACCCCCGGTGGCCGCGACCTCGGCCGGCGTCCAAGGCTTGTTCAACACCTCGATCTTCGAGATCGGATCCCACTTGGTGTACTCGAGGCGGCCCGCGGCCTTGTCCGCCACGATACCTCGGTGTTCCATGTGGTTATCGAAATCGATGTATTTCGGCATCTGGGTGAATGGAACAGCAGTCACCGCGACCGCGGCCGCAACACATGCGAGTGCCATTTTCGAGTTCGGGGTGAATAGCGCCGCGGCGAGGAGCGCGAGGCCCGCGACGCAGAATGTGATGCCGCCGGGGCCGATCATTGGGACGAACGGCACGATCAGCGCACAGCCGATGCCAGCTCCCATCAAGTCCCAGAAGTAGAAGGTCTGAATCTTCGCTGCGTAGGTAGAGAACACCGCGACGATGATGAAGCCCGCCAGAAAGAATGGGATCAGCAACGTGACGTAAATGCCGACGAAGTATCCGAGGTGAAGCAGCGGGTGCTTCGTCATCTCATCGGGATTGAACGGGAGATGGTTGATCACGAAAACGAGCGATGCAGACACCAGCGCCAGCAGCACCGCCAGGCCGCTCGCCAGCGGGCGTATGTCCTTCTCGGCCGCCAGCGGACGCAGTGACACATAGATGCCCGCGAGGCCCATGGCAAAGACAGCGGACGTCACGATGAAGTAGGAAATGTTCGAGGCCAGAATGACGTCGAACACTCGGGTGAGCAGCAGTTCCAAGGCCAAGGTGCACAATGCGATCAGGAAAACGCCGAAACAAATCCGCCGCATGGCGCTACCTCGATGAAAAATCAAATGAATACGATCACACCAAGCTTCGCAGGGGCGTCAACGCGCCCTACTTCGCTGGCAGATCCCTAATTACAGAATGTAACTTACAGCGCAGACGAGGTACCGATGGCTTTCACATTTTTCCGGCCGGTACTGCATGGGCAGCGTCCTCGGCGCCGGAAAGAGTGACGCAGTTCACAGTCGGTCCTACACGCGTAGCGGGATCAGCCCGCGCGAGCCGCCATTCCCCCGTTAGGCGTTGCCGGTGAGTGTCAGATGGTGGCCGATACTTCTGGAGAGAAGGCGCTCTGCGTTCCCGAAGCGGTGACGGCTTTCACGGCGAAGTAGTAAGTCTGCCCCACGGTGAGCGACCCGACAACGTAGCTGAGTTCGTTGGGATTCGACACTACAATCGAGTCCGTATACGTCTGCGAAGCAGTGCCGTAGTACACGATATAACTGGCAAGATTGGTCAGCGGGGTTCCGTCGGTATCCGTAGTCGGCTCTGTCCAGCTCAGGGTAATGGAGGACGTAGGGGTAGTACCTGCCGTGGATCCTGGGGTAGATCCTGTCGTCGGGCTTGACGTCACAGTGATCTCGAAGGCCGGAAGTGCCGCCGTCATGGTGCTGTTGGATGCAGTGATCTGGACACCGGTGTTGACGCCGACATCGGCGCTCGTAGGCGTTCCGGACAGTGTGCCCGTGCCACTGTCAAAGGAAGCCCACGAAGGCTTGCCGGCGATTCGAAAAGTGACTGCGGACGCCGCCGACACGGAGGGCCGGAACGTGTATGCCTGGCCAACGCCGACAATTGTCGGCGGAGTGCCGGAGATCAGACTGGGCTGGAGGGTATTGGTGCTGCCGGTCGTCGTCGATGAGCTGTTGGTCTGTGCCGGATTGGAAATGCCGGCAGCAGTACTAGCCGTACTCGCCGGGCTCGCCGTGCTCGCCGTGCTCGCCGTGCTCACAGTGCTCGCTTCGTTGCCTCCGCAGCCGGCCAAACCCAGCAGCACCACCGCCACCACCCAGCATGCCCCAATCGACTTTCTCATCCTGACCCCCGAACCGATTCCGAATAAACGGTCCTCGGGAGCCAAGTCAGCGAATGGCTGCATCACGGCTTACTGCGTCGTGACTTACGGGATATCCTCATCCCGGCAACCCCGCTGTCCTAGGCCGTAGCCCTTAGACCGGAAGCTTTGCGTCCCCGCCTTTCGGCCGGGTTTGCCCTGGAGTCGAACGTCAGTTGATGCTGGCCGACTCTTGAAGCAAGTATTGGGAGTGCAACAGGCGTGCCATACGCACAAGTCATTGATTACAAATACAATTCTTCGGAAAATTGGCGATTTGTGACGGCGATTTGTAGGCGTCCGCCGACAACAACCGGCGGTCAAAAGGTAGGCTTATGATTTCAATGAATAAATGCGGTCGCCGAATCCAGACGCACAAAACTTCACGAGTAGTGGAAACTTGTACGAAGTGATGACTGCGTCACAAAAATCAGCGCCGCGGGGATGGAGGCGCTCGACGGGAGGTCGACGCGTGGTGTTCGCTACCATGGTGAACGTCGCAAAGTGGCGTCAGCGGCCCTCGAAGCTCGTCGATTGATAAGTCCGTCGCAGTCGCTTCGAACCGGGGAGACATCGAAGTGGACCCACCTTATGATTTTAGTTCTTAATGAGCCCACTCAAGTCTGCCTTGAGCTGCGGCAAGGTTGATAGCGGAGAATCACATTTGAGCACGCGCAAGGCACTGATTTCGGGCATTACGGGGCAAGATGGCGCGTATCTCGCGGAATTCCTGCTGGCCAAGGGATATGAAGTCCACGGCATCAAGCGACGCGCCTCACTCATCAACACCGATCGCATCGATCATCTGTACCAAGATCCGCACGAATCCGGTGTGCGCATGATCCTGCACTACGGTGACCTGACCGATGCGACCAATCTGATCCGCATCGTCCAGCAGGTGCAGCCAGATGAGATCTACAATCTGGCCGCGCAGAGTCACGTAGCCGTATCGTTTGAAACTCCGGAGTACACGGCAAATTCAGACGCTCTTGGAACGCTGCGGCTGCTGGAGGCGATCCGCATTCTGGGCCTGCGCACGCGTTTTTATCAGGCTTCCACCTCGGAGATGTACGGTAAGGTTTTCGAGGTCCCGCAGCGCGAGACCACGCCGTTCTATCCGCGCTCTCCTTACGGTGCCGCAAAGGTCTACGCCTACTGGATCACGGTGAATTACCGAGAAGCCTACGGAATGTTCGCCTGCAACGGCATTCTGTTCAATCACGAGTCGCCACTGCGCGGCGAGACATTCGTCACACGTAAGATCACGCGCGGCCTGGCGCGCATCGCCGTCGGACTGGACCAGTGTGTCTATCTCGGTAACATGGATGCAAGGCGCGACTGGGGACATGCGCGCGACTATGTTGAGGCGCAGTGGCTGATGCTGCAGCAGGACGTGCCTGATGATTTCGTCATTGCCACCGGCGAACAGTACTCGGTGCGCGAGTTCGCCGCAGCGGCCGGTGCCTGCCTCAACATGAAAATCGAGTGGCGCGGCAGTGGCGTCGAGGAAGTAGGAGTTGACACCCGCACCGGCCAGACCGTAATCCGGGTCGATCCGCGTTATTTTCGCCCCACGGAGGTGGAGACACTGCTCGGTGATGCATCCAAGGCGAAGCGATTGCTGGGTTGGTCGGCGCGCACCAGTTTTGCCGACCTGGTGAAAGAGATGGCAGACGGAGATTTTGAACTTGCCCGACGCGACGCCATGGTGGCACGCGAGGGCTTCCAGATTCGCCGCCATGCTGAGTGACAAGGACGCCCGAATCTATGTAGCGGGTCACCGTGGCCTGGTAGGGGCGGCGCTAGTGCGTCGCCTTACGGCGGCCGGGTACCGTCAACTGCTGCTGCGTGACCGGCGCGAGCTGGACCTCACCGAGTGCCATGCGGTGCGGGCGTTCTTCGAGGAGTACAGGCCCGAGTACGTTATCCTGGCAGCCGCCAAGGTTGGCGGCATTCACGCCAACAACACGGCCCCCGCAGAGTTTATCCAGCAAAACCTGCTTATACAGGCTAACGTCATTGACGCCGCGTACCGTCACGGCGCGCGCAAACTGCTGTTCCTCGGTTCGAGCTGTATCTATCCAAGGCTCGCGCCACAGCCGATATCTGAGGATGCCCTGCTCACCGGGCCCCTCGAACCGACCAACGAGTGGTACGCGATCGCAAAGATCGCGGGACTGAAGACCTGCCAGGCCTATCGCCGCCAGTACGGGTTCGACGCCATCGCCGCAATGCCGACGAATCTGTACGGCCCCGGCGATAATTTCGATCTGCAGACTTCCCACGTACTGCCCGCATTGATACGCAAGTTCCATGAGGCCAAACTTCGCAATGAGCCCCGAGTCGTAGTGTGGGGCAGCGGCACCCCCCGCCGGGAATTGCTCCACGTCGATGATCTTGCGGACGCGTTAGTGTTTCTGCTTGAGCGGTACAGTGACGAGCGCCTGATCAATGTCGGTACGGGAACGGATCTCACCATCCGCGAATTAGCCGAACTCGTCAGCAAAGTCGTCGGTTTCGAGGGCGGGCTTGAATTTGACGCATCCAAGCCTGACGGCACACCGCGCAAGCAGTTGGACGTGTCGCGGCTAAGCGCTCTGGGATGGGCCGCGCGCACGCCGCTCGCGGCCGGTGTCGCCGCCACATACGCCTGGTACCTTGAAAGTACGAAGGCTGCGAGCCAACCGCCTCTAACCAAATAGAAAGACAGCGCCATCGACACAGAATGCGCCCTGCAGGTAATGCGACGCAGGCTGAAGCTAGGCCTGAACCGGCATCTGCCGCTGTCCCCGAGTCGCGAGCCCAATCCTTACGTCAGTCTTACTCGCTGACGCCCGTCAGCCGCCGCGCCGACCCCCGAGACAGCTCGCCAACCAACTTCTTCGCGGCGGACCGTGATTCAGGTGGCAGACCTTGTCTGTCTCTGCCAGTTGAATAAACAAGATAGCGATGCCGGAAATAGCCACAGCCGGATGCTTGACTTTCAGACGACGCTATTACGACCATGCAGTCGAAGTTGAAATTCACTGCAAAGCGGCCAGGGGCATTGGAGGATAAAGGACCGCTGGCCATACAGCTCTCAGGTGCGTGAGCGGCGCGAAATGGAGGCGGTGGGTCTTGACTCCAGAAAAGATTGTCTCGGAACGGCATTCCTCTCACGTACCGTATCGCCCGGACATCGACGGCCTGCGCGCCATCGCAGTACTGCTCGTCGTCGGATATCACGCAGTTCCCGCCAGGTTTCCCGGCGGATTCATAGGCGTAGACATCTTCTTTGTCATATCGGGATTTCTCATCTCAAGCATCCTACTGGGTGAATGCGCGGACGGCACCTTCTCAGTTCTGAATTTCTACGTTCGCCGCTGCCGACGGATTATCCCTGCTCTCTTAGTGGTGCTATTGGCCACCTGGATAATTGGCGGCTTCATCCTCATTAGCTTCGATTATTCAGAGCTCGCGAAGCACCTGATTGCCGGCGCCACGTTCACATCGAATTTGCTGCTATGGAATGAGGCTGGCTATTTCGATGTACGCGCCGAATATAAGCCTCTCCTGCACCTGTGGTCACTCGGTGTCGAGGAGCAGTACTACATTATTTGGCCCCTGCTGCTGGCATTTCTCTACCGACGTGGTCGATTCACGTTCATCCTCACAACGACCGGTCTGCTTATTGCTTCCTTCGCCCTCGAAGTGAGTCTGATGCATAGCAGCCCCGCCAGCGCTTTTTACCTTCTTCCTTGCCGATTCTGGGAACTACTGACCGGTGCTTACCTCGCTTACGTACAGCACTCGCACCGCGATCTCATTCGGGGCAGCAATCAATCGCCCACCAATTCCATACTAGCCACGATCCTTGCGGGCACAGGACTCGCTGTGATTGCGGCTGCATGCGAACTCCTTTCCAATAAGGTCCCCTATCCCGGATGGCTGGCCGCCATACCAGTAGCCGCCGCAGCGGCATTGATCATTGCCGGCCCGCAGAACTTCTTCAGCCGCACGCTGCTTTGCAACCGGGCGGCAGTCGTCATCGGACTCATCAGTTATCCAATCTACTTATGGCATTGGCCGCTAATTTCATTTTTCCATATCGTCGATGCCACCGCACCATTCTCGGAGAGCGCGCAGCATTGGATTCCGCGGGGCGCAGCCGCTCTTTCGCTTGTCCTCGCATACGCCACCTGGCGGTGGATCGAGAAGCCGGTGCAAAAGTGGACCAAGAAGCGGGCAACCAGTACGCCGAAGAAGGTCAAGGCCCTCGCCTGGTATGGCGCGACTCTAAGTTGCGTCGCGGCGCTCGGACTCGCTACCCTCGCTGGCAGCGGGCTACCCATGCGTCATCCGACCGCGAACATCGCCCATTTCGATACCATCCTCGCTGACACCTCCAAAGACTTCCTGCTCGAAAACCGCAGCGACTTTCCTCACTGCCAAGGTGATCTGGCCATCGCCAATAACCTGAGATGGTGTTATCAGAGCAAAGCGGGCAAGCCGACGATTGCGGTTTGGGGAGATAGTCTGGCAAGCGCGCAATTCCCGGCGCTGGCAGAAACCCTAGCGAATGATAACCTCGTGCTTCTTGCCGAAGCAGGTTGCGCTCCGCTGCGCGAAGTGATTTCCCGCAATGTCACAGACTTCGCCTCGCGGTGCCTCGAGTTCAATCGAAAGGCGCTTCAATTGCTGGCAGGCGAACAGTCGATCACGACTGTGCTCCTTATTTCGCGGGGACCGCTCTACCTCGATGGGACGGGTTTCGGCTCCAGCGACGCTCAGCAGTGGACACTCGAATTTGCCCCAGGTGTTGAGCGAAAATCGACGGACTTCCACGATATCTATCTGAGCGGCGTCGGCGGTGTGATCCAGGCACTGCAGAACAGCGGCAAGCAAGTGGTATTCGTGCTCGAGCCCGCGGAGCTTAATTTCACTCCACAGGAGTGTCTGTACGCACCTCCCTACCGGCCACACGCGCAGTTGCGATCGAACTGCTACGTCGCAAAATCCGTGGTCATGGACCGACAGTCCAATTACCGCACACTCGTTGCAGAATTGCGGCTCCGGTATCCGAAGCTAAGAGTTTTCGATGCCGCAGCACCGCTTTGTGACGCGGAACAGTGTTATGCGATACGCGACGGTCATGCCTATTACTATGACAGCCACCATGTGAGCAACTACGGTGCGCGGATCATCGCCCGGAAGCTACGTGAATTTCTATCATTGGGCCCCAATCCGGATCGTTCGCCGCCTTCAGTTCCGGGTCCATCCTGAGAATCCTTCCACGCTCGGCGGCCGCCGCACCCCAGCGCCCTTCTTTCAATCAGACGGGCGGCATAGCCTTTGTCGGAATCCTCCCCTAGCGTCGTGTTTAGGGTCCCGGATCGGGGCAAAAATGCCGCTTTCGAGTTGAAACAGCCAAATCAAATCCAGACACCTTGATCTCGCAACGCGGAGCATTGGCGAAATCCAAGGTTTTCCGGCAAGATGAATTACGATCGAACCCGGTCGGCGCGGTAATTCAAATGGGAAATCGTAGGGTGCCATTCGCCCTGGCTACCGTGTTGGCACTTGGGGCGAGCCTGGCGCTGGCAATATTGCTCTTCATCTGCGTGCCCGTGGGGCAGGACGGTACCTGGTACTCCTACCCGGCCTATGCATGGTCGCAGGGAGGCGATCCTTCCGAAAACATTCCCGTCGTAATGAGGCAGAACCCGCCGCCGCAGCGGGAAGTAGCCAAGTTCGGTTGGGAAAATCGCAGCAATCTGATCGTTCTGCTGACCAAAGCTTGGTTCGGTATTTCTTCGCCGTCATGGGTGAGCCTCAAAGAGTTCGGCATCGTGCAGCTCGCGGCGCTTGCCTTCCTGGTAGGCGGCGTCACTCGGAAGCTCACCGGCGATTGGGCGCTTGCGATTTTTTCCGCCTGCCTCGTGCTATCAGACGCGAGAATCCTGGAGCAGGCGCTGGCGAGTGCCAGGCCCGATTTATTCATCTCCGTTTTTGCTGTTGCACTTCTGTGGCTGCTACTCCTCGCGCGCGGCTCGGGCGGCTGGAAGACATGGATTGGCGCAATTGTTCTGGCTGCGTGTCTTCCCATGCTCCATTCCACTGCCGCGAATGCGATCGCGTTCCTAGTGGCTTTTCTGGGGCTCGTGGCTCTCGCTGACCGGCTTTACTTCAAGTCACCGCGTTCTATGGTGTTGGGGGCAGTATTCGCGGGCTTTTTGCTGATCCTCTATTTCGGCAAACAGCCCATCCTGGAT
>Ga0182030_10000939_pt1 | contig 58059 bp, 51 predicted proteins | sample 812S3MmetaG_FD_121299 | JGI IMG/M metagenome (GOLD analysis project Ga0182030, IMG submission 121299) | Permafrost microbial communities from Stordalen Mire, Sweden - 812S3M metaG (Illumina Assembly) | ecosystem: Environmental > Terrestrial > Soil > Wetlands > Permafrost | place: Sweden... | reverse complement strand
ATGCGAGCAGGAACTGCCGGGCTGACGTTATCCATGTTGATCCTCCTGCCGTATATAATACAGTAGGAGAAACAGAAAATCACGCCCTCTTTTCGAAAACGCCACTCTGCTGACGTGCGCCCGTACGGGCGGTTTTCCCCGCAGCCCGTATAGCCCCGCCGTTACATGGTGAACCGGATTATTTCCACCTCCCGCGCCCGGAGCTGGGTGCCGAAACCATGACCCTGAGCTCCTGTAGACCTCATGAAGCCCTTAGGTTTTGCCGATAGAAATATTCGTAGGTACAAGGACGTCGTGTCACCGGCGGAGAAAAATCCTTGCTGGGGCAGACACGCACTTTGCCCGCTGGCAAGTTGAAAGAAGTCGCTGCAAGAGGATGAGCATTTTGGAAAATGTAGCAAGCCGGCGCTTGCGTTATCCGTTGCACCCCGGGATTATCCCCAGGAGATGAAGGCGCCATGAGACGAATACTCTTCGTAGACGACGAGCCGCTGTTTTTTGAGGGGTTGCAGCGCATGCTGCGCACCCAGAAGAACGGGTGGGAGATGGCTTTCGCGCCGAGCGGCGACGCCGCACTCGCACTCCTGGCGGCTTCGCCTTTCGATGTGATTGTCTCGGACATGCGCATGCCAGGGATGGATGGGGCAGCCCTGCTGGCCCGTGTGCGCGAGGAATATCCGCAGGTGGTTCGCATCGTTCTCTCGGGTCAAACCGAGCTTGCCACAGCCTTGCAGGCTGTACCCGTGGCGCACCAATTTCTGACGAAGCCCTGCGATGCGCAAATGCTGCGCGTCGCCGTCGAGCGCGCCTGCCACCTTAAGGCTGTGCTCCTTGATGACTCCATCCGCGGCACGGTAGGGGCGCTGGGGGAGCTTCCCGCCCTTCCTCGCACCTATCAAGCTTTGACGCAGGCTCTAGCCAACCCGGATATGTCAATGCAAAACATCGCCAACATTATTGAGCTTGACGTCGGCATCTCCGCCAAGATTCTCCAGTTGGTGAATTCCGCCTTCTTTGGGGTTGCGCGCTCCATCACCAATATTCAGCACGCCGTCAGCTACCTCGGCATCGGCACGTTGAAGAGCCTGGTCCTCTCTGTGGAGGTGTTCCGCGTTTTTGCTCCCAAGGTTCCCCTGGAGGGATTCTCCTTGGAGGATCTCCAGCGCCATGCGCGCCTCACCTCCTCCATCGCCGCCCGCCTGCCTGTGCCCAAATACCTGGTCGATATCGCCATTGTTGCCGGCATGCTCCATGACGTGGGAAAGCTCATCATGGCCTGGAAACTTCCCGAGCGTTTAGTAAAGCTGCTGGCGAAAGTCCCAGAGGAGCAATGCCCCCTTTACCAGGTGGAAGAGAAAGAATACGGGTTCAGCCATGCTGAGATTGGGGCCTATCTTCTAGGGCTTTGGGGATTGCCGTATGCGGTCGTTGAGGCGGTCGCCCTTCACCATGCCCCGGATCGCGTGCCACACAGGAATTTCGACGCGGGAGCGGCTGTCTACATTGCCAACATACTTGCCCGGGAGCTGGAATCCTCCTCCCCGTCTCCTTGGGGCGACGGATTGCAAAGCCACCAGGAGTATCTGATCTCTTTGGGAGTCCAGGAGGACATCCCCAATTGGCGTGCAATGGCAGCAGAGACAAAGTCCCTGCTGGTGGAGACATAAATGCCAGAGACTCTTCTCCCCCGGATCTTGCTTGTGGATGACGACGTCGAAGTGATTGACGCCCTTCGACGCCAACTGCGGAGTCACTTTGACGTGACGGCAACGTGCAGTGCCAAAGAGGCAATCCGGCTGGCGGTCTCAAGCGGCCCCTTTGCCGTGGTGGTTTCCGACCTGCGGATGCCCGGCATGGATGGTGTTTCCCTTCTGTACCTGATCCGGAAGGCTGCGCCGGAAACAGTGCGAGTTTTGTTGACGGGTGACGGCGACATGGAAGCGGCCATCTCGGCAATCAACCAGGGAAACATTTTTCGCTTCCTCACCAAACCTTGTCCACCGGCCGCGCTCATTCGGGCCCTGGAAGCGTCCGTCGAGCAATATCGGAAGGGCACAGGCGGACCAGACCTTCAAGAGCAGGCGCCGCGCGCCAATCGGTAATTCCGCTTCCGCTAAACAGGCTGCAGAAAAAACCTACAATGCTGTCATCCTGAGCCCAGCGAAGGATCGCGCTCTGAATATTTTCAAGGCAATGCGAGATTCTTCCTTCGCTGTGCTCAGAAGCGCCTTCTGCTTCAGAATGACAGCGCTTATGGGTTTTTACGCAGCCTGTAAAGCCGCCACCCTCACGTTTTGCAAGTAGTGGGGGTGAGGGGTCGAATATTGGGAACGGTCAGCTTAAGTGAATAGTCTTGCGTTTAGCCGTGCAGCTTGAAAAAGAATGAACTGCCGCCCTGAAGGGCGCCTCTACGAAAACTGCCGCGTTCCAGGTCATTCGCACAAACCCAATAGCCCCGCCTTCCCCCTCTCGGGCTTTGCTTGCTCCTTTTCACTCGTCACATGTCACTGCTTTTGCAGTACCGTCAGCTCTAACAATTCACACCGGGAAATCGCAAACTCCCAATGAAGAAGCGTCTGTGCCAGCCGGCCTCACCCAAGAATCGGGATTTTAATACTCTCCGCCTGCTTGCCAACTTCGTGCTAGACTCTGCCGTTGATTCAAGGCATAGCCCTCGGCTGGAGGTGCTTCCATGAGTTCTGATTTCACAAGAAGACGTCTCTTAAAAAGTGTTGGAGCGGTAGCATCCGCACGCGTTTTGCTGGATTCGCGGGAAAGGAGCAGTGCCGCCCCCCCCGATGAAACCCGTCCGCGTGTTCTTGCCCTCATCGGCGACCGTTATCACAACGCCGACTACATCCGGGTGGCCCTGAACAGATTATTCCAGGAGATGAATCTGCCGATCGACTACACCATTAACTACGATCAAATATCCTCACGCCTTCTGCGGCCTTACCGCCTATTTGTGGTTTTGCGCGACGGCATGATCTGGCCTCACGGATATCTTGAGCCTAACGACTACGAATACTCGCATGATCTTGAGAACAACAAGGACTGGCCGAAGGAGCAATCCGAGCCTTGGATTACGAAGGAGCAGGGTGCAGCCATCAAAGACTTCGTGGAGGCTGGGGGGGCGCTGTACGCCTTGCACAACAGCAGTCACATTTCGCTTTCTTCCCAGGACTATCGCGAGGTGATGGGCGGGGCGTACATCTCTCATCCGGCCCTGCGCCCCTTCAAGGTGTCGGTGGTGAACAAGGACCATCCAATTACGCGAGGTGTGCAAGACTTCATCGTCAACGACGAACAACACTTCGTCACCTATGACAAAGATCCCAAATACATCCTCTTGCAAAGTGAGAATATCGATGGCCTGACCGACGTCGCCGAAGGGAAAGACCTGGGTGCTAAGGCCACCGCGGGCTGGGCCTACGATTTCGGCAAGGGCCGCGTGGTCTTTACCGCAGTGGGCCACACCCTGCACGCTTTTTGGCAACCCGAGTATTTTAAACTGCAAAAGAACGCAGTAAGGTGGCTGCTGAGGACGGAATAGCGGACCTGTTTTGTAGGTCCAAGGTTTTTCCTTGCCAACAGTGGCCCCGTAATGACAGAAGAACAAGGCAAATTGCAAAAGGCAAAAGTCAAAGTGCAAAAGGCAAAGCTGGGGTTACAACGGACGGAAGCGGGTTCCAGTTTGGAATTCCGCTTCTGCCTTTTGCAATTTGCCTTGTTCGTGCTGAGGGCAATGTAGCCGCTCTCGCATGCTCGACCACCCCTTAACCCTCTCGTGATTCTGAAGGGGAGTTGAATAAAATGCGCCCCTCCTCAAGATGAGGAGGGAATTCAAGGGGTGGTGTTGATAACGACGTCAAACATTCATGCGCGGAGGACAACCACCCCGGCGCCTGCGGCGCCACCCCTCCTGAATCAGGCGGGGAGCACGCAGGCAATCCAAACCGAAACGAGGTCATGTTAAATATGCCAATAATAAAATCGAAGTTGGTCATGGCTGTTGCACTTATCACCGTCGCATGTTCCACCGCTCCCCCTCCTGCCCCTGCCCCGGAAAAGCCTGCTGCCGTGGGCAGCATTGTGCGGCTGGACCCAGCCTTTGATGAACTGGTTCCCAAGGATGCCCAGCTTGAAAAGCTCGCCGATGGGTTCACGTTTACCGAGGGTCCGATCTGGCGCCCATCCGGCGTCCTCTGGTTCAGTGACGTTGTCGGTAACGTGGTGCGTCAGTATTCTCCTTCCGACGGAAAAGTGACGGAGATTCTCAATCCCGGCGGTTATGACGGAAAAGGCAATTTGCCGGCAGGCGGATTCAATGGCCCCAACGGCATGACCGCTGATAAAGACGGCGCGGTGCTGCTCTGCCAGCATGGCTACCGCCGCATTGTCCGCATCAGCAAAGACATGAAGATTACCACGGTGGTGGACAAGTTTGAGGGGAAGAAATTGAACAGTCCGAACGACGTGGTCTTCCGCTCCGATGGGTCGTTCTATTTCACCGATCCCCCGTACGGATTGCCCAAGGGCGACGACGACCCAGCCAAGGAACTGAAGTTCAACGCCGTTTTCCGCATGGCCAAGGGCAAGCTGCAACCGGTCATCAAGGATCTGTCGCGACCTAACGGCATCGCCATTTCTCCCGATCAGAAGACCCTTTACATCGGAAATTCAGACGAGAAGAACAGGATATGGATGGCGTACGACATCGCCGATAACGGCACCGTCAGCAACGGGCGTTTGTTTGCCGACGTGACGGCGGAAAAGGACGCGGGTGTGCCGGACGGCATGAAGGTGGATTCAAAGGGTAACATCTGGGCCTCCGGTCCGGGAGGGATTTGGGTGTTCTCGCCGGAGGGAAAGCACCTGGGCACCATTAAGATGGAGCAGATCCCGGCAAACTGCAATTGGGGCGATGATTGGAAATCGCTTTACATTACCGCACGTACCGGCCTTTACCGGATCAAGCTTTCCGTAGCCGGTGAGAAGCAACTTTACCAGTGAGCGGCGGTGAGCCAAAGGAGAGGAAATGAAACGCAGGACTTGCTTGCAGACCATGCTCGCAGCCGGAGCCGGTGCAGCCGGCGTCATGGCGGCGGGCCCCGGGAATCCCATCCAACTGCACGTCGACTTGGCAGTTGACCCGGCCAAGGAAAAAGAGATGTTGCACAACTTCGAGACGGTCTTCCGCCCCGAGGCCGCCAAACACCCAGGATATATTGATGTGAAGATGCTGAAGCTGCGTACAGCGCTTCAGGGGAGTGCCCCGGCGGGCCTCAACTATCGGTTCTCTCTGACGTACCGGAGCGAGGAGCTACGACAGAAATGGGTGGCCTCAGCAGTACATAAGAGAGTCTGGCCGACCATCGAGAACACGCTTTTGTCCAAGGACTACACCGTTCTGTTGTTCGACGTGGAATAGCCCGGATATCTCACCACAGCTTTCGAAGGGCGGGGCCAAGGTCCGAATAATAGCCCTCTCCCAGGGGAGAGGGTGGACCGCAACCGGCGCTCTCTCAAGCCGGGGCGGGACGGGCATAGGCGCTAGAATAAACCACCCGATGGTTCGCCGCCTTCCTTCCCGCGAAGCGGGACACCATGAGTAGCCGTAGGTGAAACCTACGGAAACCGAAGGCGAGAAAGGAATTCGGCCCTGAAGGGGCCGACCTTTCCCCCGGTCAACCCCGTCGGGGTTGAAGGGGCCATTGGGTTCTGCGAGCCGCAGGTTAAAACCTGCGGCTACCCACGGTTGGCCCCCTCGGGGCCGGACCGGAAATTGCTTAGTCTAGCGCCTATGGACGGGTGAGGGGGTCACGCAGGAACGATTTGGGAAGCAAAAAAAGTGCGACTCGCTTGGCGCAGACTGCGTTACCGCCGATGAGCGGCAAGACTTGACCGGCCGAGATGGAACCTCGCAAGACCGGGATGCGATACGAGAACTCGACTGGCTCGCCGTCCTAATTGGTCAGAAGGGAGAGGGGAAAATGAAGGTGAAAACGCTCTGGCTGATGTTCGTTTTGGTTTTTCCCCTGGCAGCGCATGAGCCCTTGGCCCAGCGTATCGCCCATACGGATCCAGCCAAATATCGGCCGGCCAAAGCCGTCCACGGCGGAGCCGGCCAAATGGATTTCATGGCCCTGTTAGACGCGCACTCGCTGGACACTAACTTGTTCTTCCTGCATCGGGGCATCCTGGAACCGAACAGCGGAATTGGCCATCACTTTCACAATCAATGCGAGGAGATGTTTGTCATCTTTGACGGCGAGGCGCAGTTTACCATTGATGGCCGGACGTCCGTATTGAAAGGACCGGCCGGCGCGCTTTGCCGGATGGGGCATTCCCACGCGATTTACAACGCCACTGACAAGCCGGTCCAGTGGATGAACATCAATGTGTCGGCGATGAAGGGCACCTACGATAATTTCGACCTCGGTGACGACCGTCGGGGCGCGCCCCTTGATCCCATCCCGGTGTTCATGACCCTGCGGCTGGATCGTGCCCTGCTTCACTCCGTGAACGGTATGAGCGGCGGCAATGGAACGGTTCAGTATCGGCGCGTACTTGATCCATCGGTCTTCCTCAGCCCGTGGGCCTATGTGGACCACCTGGTGCTGCCGCCAGGTACCTCGACGGGTCCCCACTCGCACCGGGAGGTGGCCGAATTCTACTATGTCATGAGCGGCCAGGGCGCCGCCACGGTATCGGCTGAGGGCAGCGGTCCCGAAGTTGCCCCGATCCAGGCGGGTGATGCGATCCCGATCCAATTGAACGAGGTGCACTCCTTTGAGAATTCCGGCAGCGAGCCTTTAGAATTCATGATCGTCGGTGTGTCTCGCGATAGCAACAGGAGGGTAGACAGTGTCGACGTCCAAAAGCTTTCCCATCCGTAATTCAAAAACATGGGCGCAGTGAAAGGAAAGCAAATGTGGCGCGGGCCTGTACTGTAAGATCCGCGGTTTTTCGATATGAACAGGGGACGAGCCGCGGACCTAACAAACCGGTCGCGCTACGCTTTGTGAGATCACCGCATATCGGTTTTCATCCTCCAAAATCAAATCGACCCGCTACAAGCTCTAGCCTCTCTTGACAAGACGTACCTTTTTTCCTTATACTTAGGACCAGCAGGGGTTGGCCCGTGGTCGGCGGCTTCACTGAGGGGTGATCCGCCTGCGCCAGTAGTCGGTGGAGAAGGAGGAAACCTGTGCGTCGAATACATTGCACTTTATCCGTAGTGTTTCTCTTCGTGTCGGCGGTAACCGTCCTGGCCCAAGAAACTGGAGCCGTCTCACCGGTGCCTATCCCCGTCGCCACGCGCTCACAGGTTTATTGCACCGGGTTTATTGCCAACGCTCCCGTGCCCCGTGACTTATACGTGGTGGGAGGAGCAGATGACGACTTCCACTCCGTAGTCCGTCAATTTGCGCAGGGCGAGTCGATTTTCATCTCCCATCAAGAAAGTGGAAATCTTGCGGTGGGCGCTGAGTACAGCGTGGTCCGCCCCGCCAACGAACTTTTCCTCACCATGCATTACCAGCAAGAACGATCGAACATCGCCAGGTTGGGTAAACCTTATGAGGATGTCGCGCAGGTCAGGGTAACACAAGTGAATCAGGAGGGAGCGGTGGCAACCGTCACCTTCTCTTGCGGACCCATTGTCCCTGGCGACCTCTTGATGCCCTTTCAGCCTCGCGACATTCCGGAATATACGGTCTCCAGCCCCCTTGACCCGTTCGTGCCTCTGGATAAGAACAAACACCAGGGAAGGATAGTGGCAAGTCACAACAATATTGGCTATTTTGGCCAGGATACGATTGTCTATTTGAACTTAGGTGAAAACGATGGGGCCAAGCCCGGTCAGCGGTTTCGCATTTACAAACTCATTCCGCCACACATGAGGATATTTATGCTTAGCCAACCCACGCCGCCGGAGACCCTCGGTGAGGCAGTGATACTCTCCGTGCAGGGGAAGTCAAGTGTGGCGATGGTGGTTTCAAGTTACCGCGAAATCTCTGCCGGGGATTTTGTTGAAGCGGAATAGGCCAGCTAAGGATCATTGTATGGATGGGACCACTCCATCCGCCCAAGCCAGGACTCGTTTGAGTTGAGGGTCGAGAATTGGAAGCGCCGCCCGCTCCTGATCGCATGAATCGTGAGACCCGCGTTATCCAGGCTGCGGAGAAACCGTCCCGTGCTGTTATCCTGAGTCCATTCGCTGTCATTCTGAGCGCAACGAAGAATCTCGCTCTGAGTGTTTTCAAGGCAATGCGAGATTCTTCCTTTGCGATGCTCAGGACCGCCTGCGGCTCCTCAGAATGACAGTGCATCTGATTTTTCCGCAGCCTGTAGCGCCGCGTTGGTCCGAAACTAGATCAGAATATCTTAGAAATGTTGCTTACGCCGCAGGGTGAGAAGAACTAGCGGCGTGAGGTTCCTCGAATACTTGCGCGGTGAAACCCTGAATCCTGGCACCTTGCCGCCACGCATCGGGCGGCAGTCCCGCCTTGCGGCACGTTTCCGCCAGGAAGTGTTCCCGGTCCCAGTTCCATTGCGCTGCCACTTGCGGCAACAAGAGGCCTCGCAGGCCGTCGCGCGAGATCAAAAGCCCGTGCCGCCCCACCTCGATGCTCTCCGAGGTAATGTCGGAAAGGGGAGAGAGCACAGAGATTTCCAGGTTCAGCCCCTTTACTTCCTGTTTCATAACCGGAGGAAAGCGTGGGTCGTTCAGTGCCGCCCACACCGCACATTCTCGAACCGTGATGTAGAGCGGCTTTTTCGCCTCCGTGACCCCTATGCATCCGCGCAGATCTTTTCCTTTGCGCAAGGTCACAAAGGCGCCGCAGTGCTGGCGCAAAGTTTCCCCAGGTTCCGGGACCTTGGGAATCTCCGCAGAGTTCAGGTATCCCACCAGAGCTTCCCGTGCCATGCGCAGCAGCGTCTGCTGATCGATTTCAGTGAGCGGCAACATCCTTCTCTTCCGGCTCTTTCTCGTCAGCCTCAACAACACTCAGGCGGCGGGTGGTACGACCCTTTACGCGTTCATCCAACTGTTTCCAGAAATTCCAAAAATATTGCACGGCCGAAGCCACCGCAAACACCACGACCATCCATAACAAAACTTCCCCGAGAGGGTGCAAACCCCGAAACCTGCGGCCCTCCAAAATGATGACCGTGATGGCTACGACCTGGAACACCATTTTTGTTTTGCCCAGCTCCGATGGTTTCAGCACATACCCTTCCGCGGAAGCAATGGAGCGCAGACCGGAAACGGCGAATTCCCTTCCCACGATGATCACCACCATCCACGCGGGCACAAGGTGGAGTTCCGTTAACGAGGTAAAGGCAGCCATAACGAGGAGTTTATCGGCAATGGGGTCGAGCAATATTCCCAAAGTGGTGATTTGGCCGCGGATGCGGGCCAGGTAACCATCCAGCAGATCCGTGACGGCGGCGAGCAGGAAGACTCCCACCGCCCATAAGTCCATGTTCCCACCCTTGGTAATGAGCAACACCACCACGATGGGGATAAAGAAGATTCGCAGAAGGGTAAGCGAAATGGGGAGATTCATGAGCCTTTGAACCTACCCTTCACCAGGGAGGGATTGCACGGGCCAAGTAATCCGTATAGCGGGGAGCCAGAAGAAGGGGTGCTCTAGCGCCCCAGACCCACTATAGCGGAGGCCTCAGAGGGTGTCAACGATACTCCCAAGCACGATACTCCCAAGCATTTCCTCTCACGCCTCCGCCCCGGCGGGGGATGACAAAAAAGTCGCCGCCAGTGAAGGCCTATCCGGAGGATCATCCTCGCGCGCTAACTTTGAGAGCCGCCACCAAGAAGGTCCTTGGTGGATTTATCGAGGATCAGAGCGCGTGTGGGGAAGGGCATTGCGATTCCTGCCTCCTGGAACTTTTTGACGATGCGCTTCCTCAATTCGCTTTGCACCGGATATTGATCCGTGAACTGGCGGACTTGCAGGTTAAGCGAGAAGTTCATGGAGGAATCTCCGAAGCCGGGGATGAACGACACGGAGGGCTCGGGCTTCGCCAGCAAGCCTTCCAGCCCGTCCCCAATGGCCTCGTGGGTGGCCTCCAGCAATACCTTCTCCACCCGGCTCGGGTCAGTTCCGTACGCCACGCCCACCGGCAGGGTGTAAGACATGCGCGTCTCGGGGGCGGAATAATTGGTAATGGTGGCTTTGGCAAGGGTAGAGTTTGGAATCACCACAAAGTTGTTACCAAGAGTCCGCAGGATCGTGGAGCGCCAACCGATCCGCAAAACGTAACCTTCCAGGTTGGAGTCAAGTTTGATGTAATCATTAAGTCTTACCGGTCTGTCCGCCATGATATAAAGACCAGAAAAGAAATTACTTAAGGTCTCTTGCAGAGCCAAGGCGACGGCCACACTGCCCACACCTAGGGTCGTCCAGACCGCTGTCAGAGAAACCCCCATGTTGTCCAGGAAGAGGATGGTCCCCAGCAAGGCGAAGAGCGTGCGGACCACAAAAGCGGCGGGCTCGGTTACACGCGCCACGCTGGGCTGCCGTTGGGCCATACCGCTTAAGGCCAGGGTTATGACCTTGGCGGGAAAATACATCATCACCAAGATGACCAGGGCCAGGATTAGCTTGGACCCGATATATTCGAACCGCCTGGGGAGGGGAAGTGATTCCAAACCGATATAAAGACCTGCAATCAAAAACAAAGGAATCGGCAGAGATTCGAGCAGGGAAAAGAAAAGTTCGCCCCATCCGTTGCCCAGCCTCTTCCCCCAATAGTGGAGGGCGCGGGTCAGGGCAAAACCCAGCAGCAAGGAACTGATGATCAATGTACCGAACAACAAGGTATAGAAAATTCCATCACTCAAATGGAGTGCCCGCGCCAATTGCTCAATCATGCTGTATTCTCCTGTGGGGAGGACCAAGATTCAAGATACTCTGCCCAGCCCGTGCGCGGCAACCGTCTTTCGCGAGTGTCGCCGCAGGCCCAGCCCGCATCTAATAGTTCAGGGGTAGGGATGGTGCCACGGACGTAGATGCTTCCGAGCCTGCGCCGTGCCCGGCTGTTTGGATAAGCAAGGGTGAGGCCTATCAACCTACCACTTGGACGTGATAAAGTGCCATATCTTAGCCGTCCGTCCGCGCCGGCCGCTACTATAGGAATGAGGTTCCCAGGCAATGGCTTCCAAGCAAAAAGCTCCCATTGATTACAATACGCTACCGATTCTTCCCGTCCGCGACACCGTTCTGTTCCCCAATGCTATCTTGCCGCTGACGGTGGGGCGGGACAGCTCTCTTAAGCTGATCAACGACCTGAAAGAAGACGAGAAATATGTTGGGGTCATCTCCCAGCGCGATCCGCGGGTTGATAATCCCCAACCCGTCGATCTTTTCCAAATTGGCACGGTGGCTTTTGTCCACAAGATCATCAAGCTGCCCAGCCAAAGTTTGTTTATTTTTGTTGAAGGCTTGCATCGCATCGCCATCGAGGAAGTCACACAGACGGAGCCGTTTCTGCGCGCCCGCGTAAAACCCTTGACGGACGTTATCCCGGGCGGCAAGGAATCCGATTTTGACGCCCTGGTGCGCAGCGTGACCACGATGTTCCAACAAGTCGTGCAGCTCTCACCCACGCTGTCGGACGATCTGCAAACCGTGGTCATGAACATTGACGACCCCAGCCGGCTTTCGGATTTCATCGCCGCTAATCTCCCCTCGCTTTCCAGCATTGAAAAGCAGGAGCTCTTGGAAAGCCTCGAACTGAAGGTCCGTCTGGACCGTTTGAACCGGCAACTGGCGCGGGAAGTGGAGGTGCTGCAACTCCGCTCCAAGATTCAATCGGACGTCCAGGACCAGGTCACGCAGAGCCAGCGTGAGTACTACTTGCGCGAGCAGATGAAAGCAATTCAAAAGGAACTGGGCGAAGCCGACGAGCAGCAGGAGATTGAAGAACTCCGCAAGAAGATCGAAGCGGCGGGAATGACGGAGGAGGCCAAGAAGGAGGCGACCCGGGAGCTGGGGCGGCTGGCGAAGATGTCACCCGCGGCGGCGGACTACCATGTCACCCGCACCTACCTGGAATGGCTGGTGGCGCTGCCTTGGAACAAAATCAGCGATTCCCGCGTGGATATTACCAAAGCCAAGCAGGTGCTCGATGAAGACCACTGGGATCTGGAAAAAATCAAGGAGCGCATCCTCGACTATCTTGCGGTCTTGCAGTTAAAGCCGCAGCTCAAAGGCCCCATCTTGTGCTTTGTCGGGCCTCCGGGCGTGGGGAAAACTTCCTTGGGAAAATCCATTGCCCGCTCGCTCGATCGTAAATTCGTGCGCATGTCACTGGGAGGAATTCACGACGAAGCGGAAATTCGCGGCCATCGGCGGACCTACATTGGAGCGCTGCCGGGCCAGGTCATCCAAGGGATCCGGCGGGCCGAAACGCGCGACCCGGTCTTCATGCTCGATGAGGTGGACAAAATTGGACGCGATTTTCGCGGCGATCCTTCCTCTGCCTTGCTGGAGGTTCTTGATCCCGAGCAGAACTCGCATTTCCGTGACAATTACCTGGATGTCCAATTCGACCTTTCCAGGGTGCTGTTCATCTGCACCGCGAACGTCTTGGACACCATCCCTCCGGCGCTTCTCGACCGCATGGAGCTACTGGAGCTTCAGGGATACAGCGAGGAGGAAAAAATCCAGATTGCCATCCGGCACCTGATCCCAAAGCAGACCGAGGAACACGGGATTACCTCTCCGGAGCAGATTGAATTCTCTTCGGGAGCGCTGGCGAGCATGATCCGGCACTACACGCGCGAAGCCGGGGTGCGGAATCTGGAGAGAGAAATCGCCACGGTCTGTCGCAAGCAGGCCCGCCGGATTGCCGAGGGCAAGCCGGAAAAGCTGACGCTAACAGCCGACAACCTGCGCGACTTTCTGGGAATTCCACGCTACCGGCTGGAAACCGAAATCGTGGAACGCACGCGGCAACCCGGGGTGATGGTGGGACTTGCCTGGACACCCACGGGCGGCGATGTTCTCTACGTGGAGGCCAATGCCATGAAGGGCAGCAAGGGCTTCACCATGACCGGACATGTGGGCCAGGTTATGCAGGAATCCATGCAGGCCGCGCTCGCCTGGGTGCGCTCCCACGCGGCGGATTACGACATCGATCCGGAATTCTTTCAGTCGAAGGATATTCACATCCACGTTCCGTCCGGAGCCATTCCCAAAGACGGGCCTTCGGCGGGAGTTACCATGGTCTCCGCTCTTGTCTCCGCTCTCACGCGGCGGCCCTCGCGGCAGCGGCTCGCCATGACCGGCGAAATTACCCTGAGCGGACAAGTGCTGCCCGTAGGTGGGATCAAGGAGAAGGTGTTGGCGGCCAAACGGGCAGGCGTGGTGGAAGTGATTCTGCCCGCCGACAATGAGCCCAACGTCAATGAGGATCTGAATCCTGAAATGCTCGAGGGTCTAACGCTCCATTATGTAAAGACGATTCAGGAAGTTGTTGAGCAGGGTCTCGAAAAAGACCCTGTGCCCATAGAGAAATACCGGCCTGCCCGCGAAATAGCTCTAACCCCCGCGGCCGCGGGGACCCCGAATTAAGGCTGATATGGAGGGGTTGGTCCACGTTCCCGCGCGGACACCCCTCCCACCGCTTCCGGAGCGGGGGTAGCCATGGACAGAGCTTTTCTGTCCTAGGGCTTTTGTCCCGCCGCGTTGATGAAAAGCCCACGGTCACAAAAGCAGTGACCGTGGCTACAAACTTGCACCGGCGCCTCTCCCACGATTTCGGGAGCGTTCGCTACCTGTATTCGTGTTAGAATCTGCTGCTTACCTGGAAGAAATCCTCATCAGGAGATGGCCGATGAACATTCGTTTCGCCCTTGGGACGTTCCTACTATTATCGATAATTCCCCTTTACGCACAACAGCCCAAACCCGCTGTCGTCGCCGAAGGTGGCCAACTCGATGACCGTGCATCTGCCCGCGTCCTCTACTGGAACAACGCGAAACACGAGGCGGCAGGGCAGTTCGCCATCGAATACGGACGCCCTATGTGGAAGAGCGATTATGAAGATCCGCTGAAATTTGACAGCATGACAAAGGGGAAAACCTGGCGGATGGGGAGTAATTTCTGGACCGCCCTTGATACTTGCCTGCCCTTGAAGATTTCGGGTAAGTCCGTTCCCCCCGGCTACTACTATCTCGGTCTACACCGTTCGGCAGACGGGTCAAATTGGAGCCTGGCTTTTATTGATCCGGCGAAAGTCCGGGCCGCGCACATCGACGCCTTTGATATTCAAAAAGCCCCGGTCGCTTTCGAGGTTCCAATGTCAATCACACAAGCTGCCACGAAACCTGAGAAGCTCACCATCGAGTTGTCTTATCCCCAGGACAACATTCGCAAGGTCACGCTGAGCGTGGCGTGGGGAACCTTGGCGCTCACCGCGCCGATTGATGTCATGGTCGCGGAGTAACGGCAGCTTTCTTCCGCTGCCTTTTGCTGTCGCACCGATTCATTCCAGGCGTCGCCAATCATGGTCGAGAAAGGGGGGGGCACCTTGGAACCCCAAGGCTTTCTCAGGGACGTTGCCCGTCTTATTCGCTGGGTGCGTGCCCAATCCTCTTGTAGATGTTCCCATCAAAACCATTTACATTTTCGGTAGAAGACAATATAAGTACCCGAACGGTATTCCATAATTCCGTTCCCGAGGGCTCATCATGTATTGCCGGAATTGTGCACGACAGCTTGCGGATAAAGCGGAGTTTTGTGTGGACTGCGGACAGCGCCCGTTGGCAGGCAGGCGCTTCTGCTCCAATTGCGGGCAGGAAATGACTCCCAAGGCGGAAATCTGTACCCAATGCGGCGCTCTGGTTGTTGCCGGCGGCGACAAGGACCTTTTCACAGCCACATTGCTTTCGTTGTTCCTGGGGGTCTTCGGTATAGATCGCTTCTACCTCGGCTACACAGGATTGGGAATCTTAAAATTACTCACGCTGGGCGGCTGCGGAATTTGGGCTTTTGTTGATATGTTCCTGATCATCCTCAAGAAGCTGCCGGACGCGCAGGGACGCCCCTTGCGATATGCTTCTCCCGGCGAGCCCAGTGATAAAGAATGGGGGGCCGCGTTGCTGCTCTCCATCTTTCTGGGGTGGCTGGGCATCGATCGTTTCTACCTGGGTTATACCGGGCTGGGAGTTCTGAAGCTCGCTACGGGTGGCGGGTGCGGCGTCTGGTGCCTGGTGGATACCATTTTGATTGCGGTAAATAAACTGCCGGATTCCCAGGGCAAGCTTCTCCGAATATAGGGGGCCATGGCGGGTTTTTCCACGGGAGTATCTCGATGGATGGTACTGTCACTCGCCCTTGCGGTTTTCGTGGCAGTCCCGCCCGAGGTGTTGGCACGGGGGCCCGACCTCTGCTTGTGGAAGCACTTATTCCGTCTCGCCGCTTGCCCTGCCTGTGGCAGCACGCGGGCGCTGGCCGCGTTCTTTCATGGACACCTCGCGCAGGCACTCACATACAACCGCAATGTGGTGGTGACGGGACCAATGTTGGTTGGCCTACTGCTTCGCGATGTCATTTCGGGTCTTGAGGCGCGAGGTTTTGGGAAACCCAGCCCCCACAACCCGGTACCTCGTGCCTAGTCTTGAATTCCTCCCCCGATTCCAATACAGTTTCAGGATCTCTGTGATTAGCGTCGAGAACATCTTGGAGCGGACGTGCGGCGAGCTGCCAAGGCCCCCTATTGCGCGATGGGCCGCTGTCCTCTTTACGCTCTTTGTTCTGACGTTTCAGATCTCGCTTGCCGCTTCTCAGGCGTTTCTGGCGGGCGCTGGAATCCTATATGTGATTCACCTCTGGCAAGCGCGGCCGCAGGTTCTCTTTTTGCCCGTCAAGCTACCCCTTGCGCTCTTCTGCCTCTTATCAGTGGTTTCCATTTTCTGGGCGGCGAACCCTACAGCAGGGTGGTTTGCCGCTAGAAAACTCGTGCTGTTTCTCATTTGGCTGCTCGCCGTAAACCTGGTGGTTAGCGCCGGGCACTTGCGCCGCCTTTTGCAGGGCCTGTTTCTGGTATCTCTCTTAACCAGCCTCGTTGGCATCGTGCAATTCGTTATCCAGTACCGCGACGTGCGAGCGCATCATCCCGGCGAGCTTTACCATCAGCTAACGTCAACGCGCATCCATGGGTTTATGGGACACTGGATGCACTTCGGTGGACAGCAGATGTTGGTTTTCGTCTTTCTGCTGGGATATCTGCTGCTCTCCTGTGATCGAAACTCAAAAATCGAAATTCAAAACTCGGGAGTTGAACGCCGAATTTCCAGTTTCGAGTTTCGAATTTCGTTTTTTTGGTGGAGTGTGCTCGCCCTCGTCACTGTTTCTATTGTTCTGAACTTCACCCGCGGAGTGTGGTTGGGCTGTTTCCTGGCGGGGATTTATCTTCTGGCTCGATGGAGACCAAAGTGGCTCTGGGCTTTGCCGATCCTGCTGACCTTGGCTTACCTGGGGGCGCCCTCTCTGGTTCGAGAGCGGGTCCATATGGCAACGCATCCTACCCAGGAACCCGCGCTATCCATCCGCCTCGAGATGTGGCGCGTCGCAATCAGAATGATTCGCGCTCACCCTTGGGTGGGTGTTGGCCCCAACAATATCGAGGAAGCTTACGACCTTTACCTGCCGCCGGGGAAAACGCCCGAAGTGGGCTATCACAGCCACTTTCACAATGACTATCTTCAATTTGGGGCTGAGCGGGGATTGCCCTGTCTGGCTGCGTGGCTCTGGATCATGGGGGCGCTGGGTTGGTATACCTGGAAGCTTCGGCGGCAACTTTCCACGCAAAGGTGGATCGCCGATGCCTCTCTAGCCGCCTGGATGGCATTCCTGGCGGAAGGCTGCTTCGAATTCAACTTTGGCACTTCGCCGGTCCTCATGGCGTTTCTCTTTGTCACCTCGACGCCCTTTATAGCTGCAAGGTGTCAGCTTCCAGACGCCTGGTTTCAGGGTCCAGATGCCAGTGCCAAATTGCAGAAATGAGCGGCCCTGTTTGTAGCCGGGCGGAAGGACGGAGCGTTATCCCCAGATGCGATGCGCTTCAGGGGCTAAAGGCCCGTTCAACCTTCTGTCCAGGGCGGCGGGGCTAAAGCTCCGCCCTTGCGAAAGCCATAAATAATCGGGCTGGCTAATGCAGTTAGGCATTAGGTTTCAGGGATAATATCCTGGTGAATCCCATCGAAACCCGGTTGTATATTTCTATGAAAGAAGTGCAAAATCCCTTGGGTATGGTGGGCGAGTTTGGTCGGATGCTATCGGGGCTCACAACGAAGTCGAAGGGACGACTGGCCGAAACCTAGCGCCAGACACCGGGTGCCTGGGACCTGCGACCTTACACCTGGAATTTGTCTGAAATGAACCCTAAGCAGCAGATGTTACGAAGTTCGGTCGTGGTAGCGTTTTTCAACCTGCTGGGCGGGCTGAGCGGAATCCTGGTGGAAACCAGCATCGCAGCCAATTTGGGGCTTTCGCTACGCTCCGACACTTTCTACGTCGCTTTCACGATTCCTTACATCATCACCAACCTGCTCACGGCAACGGGCCAGTTCTCTTTGGTGCCGTTCTTCTCTTCGCTGGAATCGAGCCGGGGCGAGAAGGAACTCTGGCGCGGTTTCAGTTACGTCGCCAATATTCTTTTCCTGGGGTTGGGAGCGATTGCGGTCGTGGGCGTGGTGGCATCGCCGTGGATTATTCACGGCATCGCTCCGGGGTTCACGCACGAGGAGGATGCACTCGCGACGCAACTCTCGCGCTGGCTCTTCCTCATCATTATCCCCGCCGGGATTGGGGAAATATTGCGTTCCTTTCTCCTCAGCCAGCATTATTTCGCGGTCTCAACGGCGTCAGGATTCATCCGCAACGTCGCTTCCATTGTGGTCATCCTCCTGGGGTTTCATCGTTACGGCCCCCAAAGCATTTTCCTCGGGTATTTGGCCGGGTACCTGTTGCAGTTGGCCGTTCTGGGCATTCAGATTCTGGTGTCTTTTCGCCCGCGCTATTCCCTGCTGTTGACCGCTAGTGGCAAATCCTTCAGTAACCTGCGCGGCGCTGGATCGGCGCAGTTGGGGGGAGCGCTGGCCTGGCAGGGAGTGGTGGTTGTGGAACGCATCATCGCTTCATTTCTTCCCGCCGGGACGCTGACCGCCTTGAACTATGGCTTCAAGATTCTCAGCACGCTCGCCGAGCTTCTCGGCGGTAGCGTAGGAACCGCGGCTTTACCCGTCCTTTCACGTGCCGTGGCTGCGGGGGACCACGAGGGGGAACACAAAACCTTTCGCGACACACTAGAAATCAGCCTCTTACTCCTCTCTCCGATGGCGGTTTTTTGTCTGACGCTCAGTCACAATATTATCCGGCTGGTGTTCCAGCGGGGCAATTTCACCCCCGAAGCAACAAACCTGATGTCCTCAGTGTTTTTCTATTACAGTCTCAGCTTGATCTTCTTCGCCCTCATCCGCTTATTGAGTTTTTATCTCTTCGCGCGCTTTGAGCCGGGAACCTACATCCGTTTGTCTCTCTTCCAGTACGGCCTAAACGTGGTATTTGATTTGCTCTATGTAGGGGTTCTTCATTTCGGCGCGAAAGGGATTCCGCTGGGTTTTCTAACCAGCCTCGTACTGACCTGCACTCTGGCCTATTGGCGGAATCTCGCCAGCTTTCAGCTCGTTGTGGACCACACGCTCACCACCTTTACCGAAAAGACTCTGGTCGCCAGCGGGTTGGCGGCAGCAGTGATGGCGGGCCTGCGCGCCATTTATGGAAACCCTCCCACCAATGTTGCGAATTTCGCCTACTTGTGCGTCATGTGCTCGACCGGCGGCCTGATATTCTTTGCCAGTATGGCCCTCTCGGGAGCGATCCGGAAGGCCGACTTCTCAATCCTCTTAAGGCGTGAAGGTAATGCATGAGACGCCTTACTGACGCATCCTTTTGGGAAGAAGGCTGGTGGCATCGCAAACGTCCGGAACGGTTGCGGCTTTATCGCGATTTGGATTTTGAGATGGTGCGCCTGCTCGGTAAGGCCGGGGGATCAAAGGCATGCCGGACTCTGGAATTAGGCGGGGGCGGGTCCCGCATTCTACCTTACCTCGGCCGCCAATTCGGTTTTCGTGTTTTCGGCAGCGACTTCTCCTGGCGAGGGTGCCTGTTGCTCAAGGCGAACCTCAGTCTGCAAGGCATTAGCGGAGGAGTGGTGTGTGAAGACTTATTCCGGTCATCACTGGCGCCAGAATCCTTTGACTTGGTTTACTCCCAGGGGCTCATTGAGCATTTTGACGATACCGCTGTGGTGATTGCTGAGCATCTGCGCTTGATAAAGCCGGGAGGAAAACTTGTCCTGGTCGTACCCAATCTTGAAGGGGTGCAAGGGCGAATTTTTGCCAGGCTGGCTCCTCCCTTGTGGCAGGTGCACCGTGTCTTTAGCCCGCACGACCTGGCGGAAACGCTCTCCCGATTGGGCCTGCGAGAAATCCGCAGTGGTTATCTCGGATCCTTTCACCTTCATATCGGGTATGACCCCCGGTGGTCGGCCTTGCAAACCTGGCCCCGCTGGCTCTGGTTTCTCACGCATGCGTCGGTCAGGATTGGAAGCGGCCTGATCTCGTTTGCGTTTCGGGTCTCGCCTTGGAAGCCTCACACGCGCGCGTTGTCGCCGACGTTCTTCGCTGCGGGCATCAAGCCCGAAGTACCGCGCCAGGGCTCCGGCGAGTTGGGATAAATCCCCATGGCGATGGCCTCCTTCCGCGTCCTGGTTGTGACCAATCTTTGGCCCACAGATGCTGATCTGAGTTACGGCAGCTTCGTTAAGGCGCAGATGGAGTCGCTCGCCCCGCTCGGGGTTGAATTTGACGTACTCTTCATTAATGGCCGCGAATCCACATGGAATTACCTTCGCGGGGTCGCTCAGGTTCGCCGGCAATTGCGGGCGAAGCGGTACGACTTGATCCACGCGCACTTTGGCCTTTCGGGGTGGGTGGCGCGCTTGCAATTTCGCGTGCCGGTTGTGGTGTCTTTCATGGGCGACGATGTTTTGGGCCGGCCCACACGGAGCGGGCGGATTACCTTGGCCGGGCACTTCCTCCGAATCTCGGGATTCGTTCTGGCGCGTTTGGCCACTTCCGTGATCGTCAAATCGCGGCAAATGGCATCCCGGCTGCGCATGCCCTCCGCCCACATCATTCCCAACGGCGTTGACCTCAATTTATTCCGGCCCATGGACCAGGCGCAGGCGCGCAAAGTGCTGGGCCTCGACTCCGGAAAAAAGTTTGTCCTCTTTCCCTACAACCCCAAAGAAGCGCGCAAACGTTTTGATCTGATCGAGGCCGCCGTCTCCCTGGCGCGCAAACAGGTCCCCAATTTGGAACTCTTGGTGGCTCGCGGCTTGCCCCAGGAACAGGTTCCGATCTATATGAACGCTGCCGATGTCCTGGTGATGGCATCCATGTCGGAAGGGTCACCCAATGCGGTCAAAGAAGCGATGGCGACAAACCTGCCGGTGGTTTCCGTCGATGTAGGCGACACCGCCGAATCGATGGGCCCCACGGAAGGGTGCTACCAGGTCCGGCGTGAGGCAGCGGCGATGGCGGAGAGAATCGTCGAAGTCTGCCGCCGCGGGGGCCGCACGAACGGGCGTGACTGGATTCGCAGACTTTCTATGGAGGCAGTGGCGAAGCAGATCATTGAAGTCTACGCGGCAGCTCTGGGGCGATAGCGGTAAAATTCAAGGCAAGCGTCCGCAGGTTACACAGATTTCGCAGAGGGAAAGTCTGCGTCATCTATGTAATCTGTGGATTGGAAGAAAATGCCAACTAACCAAGAAATCATCCGCGCCGCCGAGCGTCTGCACGCGCACCTGCTTCAACGCCATTACTCTCAAGGATTAGTTCATGGCCCCGATGCCGGCGTTCGTTTCCAACTGCGCCTCTGGAGGTTTTTTAAGGCCGCATTGGATTTTGTCCCCTGGAATGACGATTACGTTTTCATGCAATCGCAGGGTTATTGGATTTTGTCCAACTGGATACTCCACGAGCTGACGGGAGAACAGAAATATCGGAGCTTCGCCCTGGAGAGCACGGAGGCGACGCTCCGGTTGCAGCAGCCCGAAGGTTTCTGGCTTTACCCGCTGCCGGAGCGCAAGCACCTGATCGCCACCGTGGAGGGAAATTGGGCGGCGATTGGACTCCTCGCCACCTATGCCCGCGAACCGCGAAAGGATTTCCTCCAAGCCGCGGTTCGCTGGTACGATTACCTAGTGGGAAGGATCGGCTTCCAAGCCCATACGCCCGGAAAGGCAATTAATTACTTTGATAAGCCGCGGGGGAAAATCCCCAACAATTCCGTGGAGGCGGTGTGGCTCTTTATGCGGCTTTGGAAGGCCTCGGGTGATGAGCGCTTCGTTGAGCACGTGGATGCCATGCTGGATTTTCTTGCGAAGACACAGCTTCCCACCGGGGAGTTGCCGTATATTGTGGACGGGCCACAGGAGAAGGGCCGCACTCATTACCTTTGCTATCAGTACAATGCGTTTCAATTCCTGAAGCTCGCCTGGGCGGCCGCCCTGCGCTCTGACTCCCGGACGCATCGTATCCTTTCGGCGCTCGCAGGCTTCCTTGCCAAAGGCGTCACCAAAACCGGCGCGAGCGCTGCCGATTGCTTTCACAGTAAGCCGGAGACGGATTACTTCACCGCTGTTCTAGCGGCGGCATTGTGGGAGGCACAGAAATTGCCGATTGCCGATTGCCGATTGCCAATTTTGGCCAATCGTCAATCCTCCATCGTCAATCCTCAAGCGCAAGCGCGGGAGCGAAGCGAGCGGTGCTATGCCCGCCTCCTCCAGAGGCAGCGGCCCGATGGAAGCTTTGTTTACACGACGGGTGACTATGGTTTTTTGCATGATGGCCGATCCTACCCACGGCCGCAGGTCATGACGCTGTTCCACCTGCTCTATCCGGCCGGAGGAAACGGGTTTGAAAGGACAGTGAATAGTGGTTAGTGAATAGTGGCTAGAAGCGTTACTTTATTGCCGGACGAGCGATATGACTCATGAAGGTGCGACCGCCAGCCAGCCCCAATTCGGCTAGCCACTAACCACTAGCCACTTCTCCTATGTGCGGAATTTGTGGAGTATTCAATTTCGGTTCGGGCGAGCCTGCTGACCCGGTGGCTCTGAAGCGCGCTACGGACGCGATGGCGCATCGCGGGCCTGACGACGAAGGCTTTCACCTGGACGGCGCGCTGGGACTCGGGAACCGGCGGCTGAGTATTATTGATTTGCCGGGGGGGCACCAGCCCATCGCCAACGAGGACGAGTCTGTTTGGATAACCTTTAACGGTGAAATCTACAACTACCGCGACCTGCGCCCGGATCTCTTGGCGCGTGGCCATCAATTCCGGACGAACAGCGACACGGAAACGATTCTGCATCTTTACGAGGAATATGACCTCACTTTCCTTGATCACCTGCGTGGAATGTTCGCGTTTGCCATTTGGGATAGCCGCAAGCGGCGGCTTTTGCTGGCCCGCGATCGCCTGGGAGTGAAACCTCTCTTTTACCGTTTAGAAGCGGACCGATTGGCGTTTGCTTCGGAATTGCGTACGCTGCGCGAATTATTGCCGCGGCCACCCGAGATCGACCCGCAATCGATTTACGATTTTTTTGGATTTCGTTACATCCCCGCGCCACAAACCTTTTATCGAGGTGTGGAAAAGCTCCTGCCCGGCCATTTCCTTGTCGCTGACCCTACGGGTGTACGCAGCCAGGCTTATTGGGATATTCCTGCGGAAGAAGAAACGGCGAAGCGGCCCAAGGACATTGCCGCCGAAGTCGTCGAGCAATTGCGCGAGTCAGTACGACTGCGATTGATCGCCGACGTTCCCCTGGGAGTTTTCCTGAGTGGGGGAACAGATTCCAGCGCCGTTGTGGCCTTCATGGCCGAACTGGGCGCGCGCCCTCTGCGCACCTTTTCGGTGGGGTTTGACGAACCCGAATATAGTGAGTTGCCTTTCGCGCGCGCCGTGGCCCAGCGCTATGCCACGGAGCACCATGAACTCGTCGTTAAGCCGGAGCACTTGCTGGATGAACTGCCTCGCTTGGTGGCGTTCCGGGATGAGCCCATCGCCGAACCCACCGACGTAGCGCTCTACTTGATATCGCGATTGGCCGCACAAAGCGTCAAGGTGGTGTTGGCCGGTGAAGGTGGCGACGAATTATTTGCCGGTTACCCCAAGTATGCCGCCGACCGGCTGGCGGGCTTGGTCTCAGCGTTGCCGCAGGAAGTCACCCGCGCGCTTATCCGCTGGCTGCCATATCGGCAGCGCCGGGCCAAAATCGCGCTCGAGGCGCTCTCTATCGGAGATGAGGCGGAACGTTCCGTCGCGTGGTTTGCCTCTTTTTCGCGCGAGGAGCGGGAGAACCTTTTTGCCCCGGAATTTCTGGCGCAAATCGACCCTGCGCACCCTGCCCGGGTTTTTGCCGGCTATCTCGAAAAAGTCCGCGACCGCTCGCCCCTCAAGCGGATGCTCTACGCGGACCTGAAGGTGTGGCTGCCGGATAACTTGCTCTTACGCGGCGACCAGATGACCATGGCCGCATCGATTGAGGAACGTGGACCGTTCCTCGATCAGCGTCTGGTGGAGCTAGCGGCGCGAATCCCGACTCGCATGCTGACGAGCGGCTTCCGAACCAAGGCGTTGCTGAAGGACGCGCTTCGGCCGTATGTGCCTAAAGCGGCGTTGTTCCGGCGCAAGGTCGGATTTCGTGTCCCGATAGGTGAATGGTTCAAGGGACCCTTACGGCCCCTGGTTGCGGACTTGCTCCTTTCCCCCCAGGCGGCGGCGCGTGGGTATTTCAACGCCCGCAGCATGGAGAAGTATGTTCACGAACACTTTGACGGCGTCCGCGACCGCGAAAAGCAACTGTGGGCTTTGGTAAATTTTGAATTGTGGTGCCGGCATGCGAAATGAACAGCCTGCCGTCTTAATCATTGTCGAAAACTTGCCCGTCCCCATCGACCGCCGGGTATGGCAGGAAGCACGCACGCTGCGCGACGCTGGATATCGTGTTTCCATCATCTGCCCGAAAGGCTCCGGATTCCAAAAGAGTCGCGAAAGCCTGGAAGGGATTGAGATTTACCGGCACTGGCTGTGGGAGGCGTCCGGGCCGGTTGGCTATCTCCTTGAATATTCCTGGGCGCTCACGGCACAATTCCTCCTTTCGCTGCGGGTATATGCGCGAACTCGCTTCCGTGTGCTCCAGGCCTGCAATCCGCCCGACACGATTTTCCTGATCGGGCTCATCTTCAAACTTTTCGGTGTACGATTCATCTTCGACCACCACGATCTGAACCCCGAGCTTTACGAGACGAAGTTCCAGCGTCATGATTTCGGATACAGGTTAGTTTGCTGGGCTGAACGGTTGACTTTCCGGACCGCCGACGTCACCATTGCCACCAACGAATCCTACCGTGAAGTGGCGCTGAATCGCGGCCGAATGCGGCGCGAGCGCACTTTCGTGGTGCGGAGTTGCCCGGACCTGGCCAGAATCCGAATACGTCCACCGCAACCCGAACTCAAGGAAGGCCGGCGCCATCTGGTCGTGTATCTCGGCGTCATGGGTCACCAGGATGGACTGGATCTATTGCTCGAGTCGATTGCTTTCCTCACCAAGCTCCGGAAGTGCGAAGACACGCTGTTTGTCCTGATTGGCTCAGGTCCCGAACTCCCGCGGCTCAAGGCGCTGGCGAGCCAGAAGGGGCTCGACGCACAAGTGAAATTCACAGGGAGGCTTCCCGATGAGGATGTCGCCGCCTATTTTTCTACCGCGGCGTTCGGCGTTGCCCCCGACCGGGCTACGCCGATGAATGACAAGTCAACGATGAATAAGATTCTGGAATATATGGCGTACGGGCTGCCCGTGGTGCTTTACGACCTCACGGAAGGCCGACGCTCGGCGGGTGACGCCGCACTCTACGCCCGGAATGACGACCCGGAAGATTTCGCCCAAAAGATCTTGACCTTGCTGGACTCCGAGACCTTGCGCACAGAACTGGGAGCGCGCGGACGGAAACGCATTGAGGAAAAGCTGAACTGGGATAATGAAAAGCGGGCCTTACTCGATGCATACGCCGCAGCTCTCAGGGCCTAAGCCCGGCTAGCTCGCGCCGCGGCCCACCAGAACGATGGGGATCGTTTTCAGCAGAATTTTCCAATCGAGCGTCATCGACCAGTGGTCAATATATTCCAGATCCAGCTCCATCCAGCGCCGGAAGCTGAGCCTGCTGCGCCCTTCTAACGCCCACAGGCAAGTCAGCCCGGGCTGCATCCGCAAGCGGCGGCGCTGCCAGCGCTCGTATTTTTCCACTTCCTCGGGAAGGGGCGGGCGGGGACCCACAAAGGACATATCCCCCCTAATAATATTGACTAATTGGGGGAGTTCATCCAGGCTGAACTTACGCATGAAGCGTCCGATCGGCGTACAACGCGGATCATTCCTGATCTTAAATACCGGACCGTCCACTTCGTTTAAAGCCTCAAGCTCTTCTCGAATCAAGTCGGCGTCCGCCCGCATCGAGCGGAATTTGTAGAGAGTAAATCTTCGCCCGCCCAGGCCGCAGCGCGTTTGGCAGAAGAAGATGGGCCCGCGCGAAGTGAGTTTGACCAGCACCGCCAAAATTAGGAGGAGCGGGGAAAGCGCCACCAGCGCGATGAGGGCCATAATGAAATCAAGGCCCCGTTTGAGCAACAGGATTTCGTCTTGGGGCGTAGCGGAAAAAGTCAGTAAAGGCTTTGAGCCCAAGCGTTCGAGGTAAACTTTGGAAATGACTTGAGGAAAGAAGCTGAGCAGGACGCGCGTCTTGACCCCCTCTTCTTCGCAGACAAGAAAAGTGTCGCCGAGCCTTTCCAGGTCCTCCTTGGCCACTACAAAGATAACTTCATCAATGACATGACGGCGCAACAAATCCGGGAGTTCCGGAAGGGTAAAGCCAGGGTATGACTTGGCGAGTCCCTGCCCGGGCGGCGCTGCTCCTGCCGGTCCCGCCCCGGTATGAACGAATCCGAACAGGCGCATGCCCCGGCTTTCATTGGCTTCCAGCGTGTGCGCAATATCCACCATTTCCAGCCCCTCACCCACCAGGAGGAAGGTCCGAAGACCCGATACGCTTCGACGCAAGGGGGCAGCGAAGGCGCGAGCCACCAGCCGGAAGCAGATCATCAGCAAGAGATCTATCAACGCATAGATTCCCAGGAGCAGCCGGCTGATGTATTCGAACTTAACGACAGAAATTACGGCGAGGAGAAGGACCGTGGCAGCGAGCCCGACCTTGAGGGGATCAGCGAAGGCGCGGCGCAGATCCTCCTCGTGGACCTCGCGATAGATTCCCGCCACCACTCCGGCCCCGATCCACAAAGCCACGATCAAAGGAAAAATCCAGGGATAATTCGAAATCGGGAAGAATTGACGCGCCCCAGCGAGGTGGGCGCGGAGTGCGTACGCCAGCCCGAAGCTGGCCAAAACCAAGAGGAAATCTGCGAATAGATAAAGGAGACCGATCAGCCGGTTATGGCGTGCAAACATGGAGCGGTACCTTGCCTTGGGGGCAAAGCATAATCTTAACAGAAACTCTGGTGGGTGCGACGGTGCTGCTGCGAACTTACCGACTACCGCGGTCCGCTTTCTCCCCTGCGAAGAAGGCTGGGGCGCCCAGGGTGGGACTTGCATCCTCCGAATCCGACGGCAGCGTTATGGTACACTCGCGCTCTCCGGAGCCTTTTCCTTGAGCTGTCTTGCGGTTGGGTATTTCCAAATGTGGTGGCCGATAAAGATCTTTCTCGTGCTCGGAGTTCTGTTGGTCGGGCAGAGCACCTGGGCGTTCATTGATGGGATTCGCTTTCTTCGTTTGGTCCGGAAGAAGCGGAGCAGTCCGCGCGGAAGCTATACGCCATCCGCCGCCGTGGTAATTCCCTGCAAGGGGGTGGATGCGGGATTTGAGGCAAACCTCCACCGGTACCTGAATCAGGACTACCCGGATTATCAGATTGTCTTCGTCGTTGCCACCGCGGCGGACTTGGCTTATCAAAAACTGCATGAACGCATGGAGGCGCCGGCGCCATCCGCCGTAATCCGCCAACCTCTAACGTCACTGGTTGTGGCGGGCATCGCCGACGGGCGAGGAGAAAAGGTGAATAATCTGCTGCGTGGAATCGAGGCCGTAGACCAGGCCGCCCAAGTTCTGGTCTTTGCGGATATGGATGCGGCGCCCTCCCCGGATTGGCTGCGTTCACTGGTAGCGCCACTCGCCAACTTTCAAATCACCGTAAACACCGGTTTCCGGTGGTATCTGCCGGGGGAAGGCTTTGTTTCGGGGCTGCGCGCCGCGTGGGACACCTCGATTGCTACCATGATGGGTGACCATGATCGGAACTTCGCGTGGGGTGGGTCGATGGCAATCCGCGCCGCCGATTTTCACAAACTGGGGATTGCGGATCGCTATTGGGCTAACACCGTCAGTGACGACTACGCCGTGACGCGCGCGGTTCGCGAAGCGGGCGGAAAAATCGCATTTGAGCCCCGATGCCTGGTGGCATCCCGGGAAGAATCGAGCCTGCGGGAATTTCTCCGCTGGTCAACTCGCCAAATCATCATCACGCGGGTATACGCAGCACACCTGTGGAAGTTGGGGCTCGCCACATACCTGTTCTACTGCGGGACTCTCACGCTGGGATTGATGGTGTTGGCAATGCCGGGCGCTACGGCATTCCAGCGGACCGCGGTGGCGGCAACCTTATTGGCGGTTCTTTTGCTCGGGGCGGGCAAAGGCTATATTCGCACCGTCGTGGCGCGGGAACTATTTGCCGCGGAAATTGGCAGCCGGGGGTCCTGCTATTGGCAATTTTCGCCGCTGGTTCCGTGGATCATGCTGGGGAATTTTGTTGTGGCCGGATTCACTCGGCGAATCGAATGGCGGGGAACTGAATACGAGCTGGTTTCGCGAGAGAAAGTCCGCGTGATAAAGCGAAGCGGCGGCTGAACGGTCCGCCGCCTAGCGTTTGCCCCGTGGCGGCCGGGTGGCGTGCCGGGAAATATAGCGGGCAGGAACTGCGGTACGTTTTTTCTTGCGGGGCTCTCCGGCTTCGTCGGGCTCGGGGGCTTTTTGCTCCAGCGCTGGGTCCGGGGCGGCGGGCGCAACCTTTGCCAGTACCTGATCCAATAATGTCGCCTTCGGCCCTGACTTCTTTTTGGGCGGGACCTCCGCGTTTTTGAAGGGGTGTTCGCTATGGCAGGTCTGGCAAACGGTTTTTACCACATTGCCTTCCACCATGCTCGCCACCGCGTGGTTGAGTAGCAGCTTACAACGCGGACAATAGTCGTCGATTACATCACCCAGGCGAAGCAGTGGGCCGGTCATGGGCGGAGCCTCAGCAGGTACGCGTTTTCTTGACTGAAATGCAAGCGTCACCATTATAGCGCGAGCGCCGCCAAAACAAAACCGTCTGGCCGCGATTTGACACCCCCCGGTGATTGCAGCTATCCTGAAAGATAGCGTTGGCGCGTGGAGACGTTTCGGTGTCACCATGGGGACGCTGGGTTGCAGCCTCGAAAAGACTATGGTGGGAAGCTCTCCTTGCGGGTAGACGGAACTCTTTCGTTATGACTTTCATATTATCTGGCTTTGGCACGACAGCACGCCAAACGCTTCGATTGATCACGCTGCCTCTTCTTCAGGCGCCGGAAGAGGCGCTGATGGGCGGGCAGGCGGTCATCGAAGGGGTGATGATGCGCTCGCCGCACTCCTATGCCGTGGCGGTGCGGCAGCCCAGCGGCTCGCTGGCGGTGACGCAAGCGTACCTGGACCGGCCGTCGGAAAGGCACCCTTGGCTGCGGTACCCCATCTTGCGCGGCCTGGGGGTGCTGGGACAGGCGATGGTGCTGGGAATACGCGCGCTGCGTTACTCCGCCGAGCAGGCGCTGGAGGACCCGGAAGCAGCAGGGTCAGAGTCCGCAAAACCCAAGAAGCCGGCGGAACTGAGCGGTTGGATGCTGGCAGCCAATGTCGCTTTCTCCCTGGTGTTTTTCATTCTTCTTTACAAGCTTGTGCCGCTTTATTTGGCCACCGGCATAACCCATCGGTATCTGCGAACCGACAACAACGTGACGTTCAATTTACTGGACGGGACGATTCGGATCGCATTGTTCTTGGGCTTTCTGCTCCTGATTTCGCAATGGAAGGAAATCCAGCGCGTGTTTGAGTATCACGGCGCCGAACACAAGGTGGTGTGGGCTTTTGAAAAGCGGGGCCCGATAGATGTGGCCACGGCGCGCGCTTGCACGCGTTTTCATCCCCGTTGTGGCACCAGTTTTCTCCTGGTCGTGATGGGCATTGCCATGGTGCTCTATATGTTTCTGCCTTTTCATTCTTTTTGGCTGCGCTTTCTGGGGCGGATCGTTCTGCTGCCGGTGATTGCCGGCCTTTCCTATGAGTTCATCCGCTTTGCCGCGAAGTCGAAGGGAAGCCTGTGGAAATGGGCATCCCAGCCCGGCCTATGGCTTCAGCGCGTCACCACACGCGAGCCTGACGACCGCCAACTGGAAACCGCGATCAAGGCCTTGGATACAGCCATGGCGCTCGAGCGGAATCACGGCGGCGAATTGATTGTGGCGTAGGGCAGTAGACTACAGACGGCAGTCGGCCGGCAGGGGTGAGAGTTCCATACCGTGTGTTCCAGTATTCTCGATGCCGATTCCTGAGTTCTCTTTTCTATGAATTACTTGAACAAGCTTGAAGAAATCGAAGCGAAGTACGAAGGGCTGACGGAGCGACTCGCCAAGGCCGAGGTGCTGGCGGATCCCAACCTCTATCAGAAAACGGCTAAGGCACGCGCGGACCTTACGGAGATGGTGGAGAAATTTCAGGAGTGGAAGACCCTCAACAAGTCGGTCAAGGAAACGAAAGCGCTGGTGGACGAGTCTTCTGCTGATCCGGAGATGAAGGCGCTGGCGCATGAGGAGCTCATGGAACTCGAGCGGAGCCAGGAAAAGGTGGAACAGGATCTGAGACTCCTGCTTCTGCCCCGGGATCCCAACGACGAGAAGAACGTAGTGCTGGAAATCCGCGCCGGCACAGGGGGCGATGAAGCCACATTGTTCGCCCAGGAAATCTTCCGCATGTACACGCGCTACGCTGAGGTGCAGCGCTGGCGGGTGGAAGTGCTCTCCACGAGCCTGTCGGGAGTGGGTGGGCTGAAAGAAGTCATCGCTCTGGTGGAAGGCCAGAAGGTTTACAGCAAACTCAAGTATGAAAGCGGCGTCCACCGCGTGCAGCGCGTTCCGGAAACAGAGCAGCAGGGACGTATTCACACCTCGGCTATCACAGTGGCGGTGCTGCCGGAAGCGGATGAAGTGGAAATCCAAATCGACCCCAAGGACATTCGCATTGATACGTTTTGCTCTTCGGGGCCGGGCGGGCAGTCGGTGAATACCACCTATTCCGCCGTGCGCATCACGCACCTGCCGACGGGAATGATCGTTTCCTGCCAGGATGAGAAGTCGCAGATTAAGAACCGCGCCAAGGCATTGCGGGTCCTCCGTTCTCGTCTCTACGAACTGGAGTTGCAGAATCAGCAAAACCAGATCATCGAGGAGCGCCGCTCGATGGTCGGTTCGGGCGACCGCAGTGAAAAAATCCGGACCTATAACTATCCCCAGAATCGCGTCACTGATCATCGCATCGGTCTGACTCTGCATCAGCTCGACCGGATTATAGATGGTAAATTAGACGATATCATCGACGCGCTCATTGGCTACTACCAGGCAGAGAAAATGAAGCGACCTCCTCCGCGCGAATCGGGGGGGGATGATGCGCCCTCCGTACTGGCCGGCTAAGCAATACTGATGCAACTCCGCGCCACACTTCGGCAAGGACTCCAAACCCTTCTCGCCCATCAGGTGCCTTCCGCGCAACTCGCCGCAGAAATGTTGCTGATGCACGTTCTGGGGCGCGATCGCGCCTATCTGCACACCCACACAGAGGAGGTTGTGCCGCCGCATTCCCTCGAGCGCTACTCCCAACTGATCGCGGAACGAACCACGGGCAAACCCACTCAATACATCACCGGCCACCAGGAATTTTGGGGACTGGATTTTGAGGTGACGCAAGATGTCCTGATCCCACGGCCGGAGACGGAGCACCTGGTGGAATGCGTGCTGAAACTGGCGCACCGGCAGGGCTACGCCAAGGACGCGAGGTTACGGATCGTGGACGTGGGCACAGGGTCGGGATGTATCGCCCTGGCCCTGGCCTCGGAATTCCCCCGTGCGATATTGTTCGGCGCGGATATTTCCCGCCCTGCACTGGTGGTGGCTTCGCGCAACGCCATGCGTCTCGGCACGCCGGAGCGCGTCAAGTTTCTGGAAAGCGATCTCCTGAAGCGGCTGCTGGAGCCCGACTTTGCGGGAACATTTGAGTTCGTCCTCTCCAACCCTCCCTACGTGGGCAAGCACGAGGTTGACAAGGTCCAGCGTGAAGTGCGCGACTTCGAGCCGCGCCTCGCCTGGGGCGGCGACCTCGAGTGCGGTGAGGAAATCTACGCTGGCCTGTTCCCACAAGCGCTTCAGGTCCTGAAGCCGGGCGGCCACGTGGTGGTGGAAATCGGTTACAACATGCGTGAGCGCGTGCTGGCACTGCTGGGCGATGAATGGCAGGATATTGAAGTGATGCCCGACCTCGCGGGAATTCCAAGGGTGGTGAGCGCGAGAAAACCCTAAGGGCCTGGGTGCTCGGAGCGAGACCAAATTCTGAGTTGTGAATTATGAATGCAACGCCTCCTGGGCTTATTCTGGCGCAACGGAGATTTGACCACGCTTCGCATTCAGCATTCATAATTCATAATTTGTTCAATCCAGCACCCAGACCCTTGTAAGATTCCCACTACGATGTTGCGCCAAATTCTGCACGTAGACATGGACGCCTTCTTCGTTTCCGTGGAGGAGCTTGAAGACCCTTCGCTCAAGGGGAAAGCTGTGATCGTTGGTGCTGACCCCGATGGCCGTGGCGTGGTGGCGGCGGCGAGCTATGAGGCGCGCAAGTTCGGTGTGCATTCAGCCATGCCGATTGGCACAGCTAAAAAGCTCTGCCCGCACGCGATTTTCCTGCGCGGACACCATCACAAGTATGGTGAGTATTCACGCCAGATTCACCGGATATTCGAAGAATTCACCCCCGTAGTCGAGATGGTTTCAATCGATGAGGCTTATCTTGATTTCACCGGTTGCGAACGGTTGCACGGTTCGGCGTTTCGCGGCGCCGACCGGTTGATCCGCACCATCAAGGAACGGACGGACCTGAATTGCTCGATCGGCCTTTCCACTTCTCATCTCGTTTCCAAAATTGCCTCAGACCAGGCAAAGCCCCACGGGCTCCTTTGCGTTTTCCCGGGTTGCGAAGCGAGGTTTCTGGGGCCGCTGCCCATTCGGCGCATGCCGGGGATTGGAAAAGTGACGGAGCCGGAACTGCGCTCGCTGGGCATCGTGACCATCGGCGACCTGCAACAGATGGGGCGGGAGAAGCTGCGGGAGCGGTTTGGGAAATTTGGCGAATGGCTCTACACCAAATCCTGCGGCCTGGATATCGAGGCTTACCAGTATGAAGAAGAGCCCAAATCGATCAGCCATGAGACCACTTTCGACACGGACATCGACAACCTGGAGGAAATCGAGAGAACGCTTTCTTACTTGGCTCAACTCGTGGGCCGGCGCCTGCGCGACCACCGCCTTTTCGCGCGCACGGTGGGGCTGAAGCTCCGCTTTGCCCCATTCAAAACCCTGACGCGCGACGTCACATTGGATGAACCGACCAACCTTGACGCCGTCATTTTCGCCAATGTGCTGAGGCTGTTTGAGAATGCCCGGGATGGCAGGCAGAAGATCCGGCTCATTGGCGTGCGCTCCTCGAATCTGGAGCGTGCCGTGTTTCAGCGCAGCCTGATCGATGCGGCGCAACACGAGAAGCTCGACAAGGTGCTCAAGGCGGCGGACAAGGTTCGGGAGAAGTTCGGATTTGATGCGGTACAATTGGCGCGCTCCGTCGAGTCCGGACGGCCAGCGAAGCCACGCAAACGCCGCGAGTTCCTGGGAAGGGAAAATTGACGCCGGGCGAACTATTGAGCGATCTAAAGTCGCGGCTTAGAGAACTCACACAGGATGGTTTGCGAGACATCATAAGGCCATTGAACCCGGGAGCCCACACGATATACCGCCAAGGCACGAAGACACCAAGAAAAGCTAGGGGCAGGCAGGCTAGGGAGAGGAAGCATCGGCTATTCTTGTTTGCCGGTTTGCCGTTTTCACTTGGTGTCTTTGTGTCTTGGTGGTCATCACTTCTTGTTGCGGAGCGAGGAAACTATGAAAACCGCCTACCTTGACATCGAAACCAGCTACGACGGGACATTTACCGATCAGCGGCTGTTCAAGGACTACAAGCATCACCGCATCACGGTCATCGGCGTAAGAATTCTGGACGGGGAGCGCGACGCTTTCATTCAGTTGGTGGGTAACGATGTGACGCGGACCAATTTGATGCTCATACTCAGGGGGGTGGAGCGGCTGGTGACATACAACGGGCGGTCGCTTCCCGACAAGGTAAAGGGTTATGTGGGGTTCGACTTCCCGGTGATTGCGGCGCAACTTGGAGTCGTGCTCGACCAGGAGTTCGCGCACGTGGACCTGTGTCCGGAATGCTGGAGGAAAGGCCTCTGGGGGGGGCTGAAGGTGGTGGAGCAGAACCTGGGGCTTAAGCGAAAACTTTCGGGCAAAGACGGCAAATGGGCCGACGAAATGTGGAAGAAATACGAAACCACCCGGGACGAGAGCGTCAAGAATGAAGTTCTCGCCTATAACCAGGAAGATGTCATGATGCTGCGTTCCGTCGAAGAGGCCTTGCTGAAAAAATAGGCGCGAGGCAGTGCTGCCCTTCACACGGCGCGCCCGCCAGCCGTTCGGCCCTCCGCGCAGGGGGGAAGATCATTTGCCGTAGGTGAAACCTTAGGATCGAGACGGCAATTAAAAAGGGAGGGCGGTTCGCGAACCGCCCCTACTCCATATCCAAACGGGAAGGTTGAAGCCCGTCCGCATCAAAATGAATCACGTACCCAATTCTTGCTTGCGCTCCCACTCTGGCGCGGATAAAACTAAGTCCGATCATCATGCCAAGACCACGCGACCCCGCCGACCTCCGATGTACGCGCCAGCTTGAATCGCTGGCCTTGCGCCAGGGGCGCCGATTCATCGCGGGTTGCGACGAAGCCGGGCGCGGGGCGCTGCTGGGGCCGCTTTATGCCGCCGCAGTCATCCTTGACCCCACGATATCGATCCCAGGCATCGACGATTCCAAAAAGCTCACGGCGCGCCGGCGCGAAGTTTTGGCGGAAGAAATCCGCGCGAAGGCTCTGGCGTGGCAGGTGGTGGCAATCACCGCCGAGGAAGTGGACGCGCTGAATGTTTACGAAGCTTCGCGGCAAGGTATGCTGCGGGCGCTCAGGGCTCTCAGCCCCGCCCCCGATTACATTCTCACGGACGCCATGCCGCTGCGCGAAGCCGGCGGGGACTTTTGCATTCCTCACCGCGCCATCATTCACGGCGACGCGCGCTCGGTTTCCATTGCCGCCGCTTCTATTCTGGCCAAGGTGGCGCGTGACGAGCACCTGGCAAAACTCGACGGAGTATTCCCGCAATACGGCCTTGCCAAAAACAAAGGTTACGGCACGCGCGATCACATGAACGCGCTCGTCCGCTTCGGTCCCTGCCCCGAGCACCGCAAAACCTACCAACCGGTGAAGGACTGCCTGCTGCCGCTATTCCCGTTTGTTTTGCCGGCCTGATCCTTGGGTCCCCCTCACCCCCATAGGCGCAAGCATAAGCCACCCGATGATTCGCCGCCTTCCTTCCCGCGGAGCGGGACACCATGAGTAGCCATAGGTGAAACCTACGGAAACCGAAGGCGAGAAAGGAATTCGGCCGTGAAAGGGCCGACCTTTCCCACGGTCAACCCGGTCGGGGTTGAAGGGGGCATGGGGTTCTGCGAGCCGCAGGTTGAAACCTGCGGCTACCCACGGTTGGCCCCTTCGGGGCCGGACCGGAAATTGCTTAGTCTAGCGCCTATGTCCCTCACCCCCCGCCTTGCGGTCCCCCCTCTCCCCAAAGGAGAGGGATGGAAATCAAAATCACAGCCCTCTCCAAAGGGGAGAGGGTGCCCGACGGCGGAGGGCAGGTGAGGGGTCCTTTCGAAGCCTATCGGGCTTTGACGGAGTCTTGCTGCCGCTTTCCGCTCACTGCTCCCCACCGGTGCTATACTGCCTGCCTATCGAATTACCGATATTTTTGAGGGCCACATGGCTTCCATACTGATCAAGGGCGGACGCGTTCTGTCGCCGGAAGACAATCTCGACGGGGCGTTGGACATTCGTATTGAAGATGGCGTGATTCGCGAGATTGCGCCGAACCTTGCGGGCGGAGCGGATGAAACACTCGACGCGGGCGGGAACGTGGTGGCGCCCGGTTTGGTTGACATCCACGTGCATCTGCGGGAGCCCGGTGGCGAGGCGTCGGAAACGCTCGAGAGCGGCCTGGCTGCCGCGGTGGCCGGAGGCTTTTCCGCCGTTGCGACCATGCCCAACACCAAGCCCGTCATCGATCAACCCGCGTTAGTGGCCGCGCAAACCGAGAAAGCCCGCCGCCTGGGACTGGCGCGGGTGTTTCCGGTAGCGGCCGTATCCATGGCGAGTCAGGGAGAGTCGCTTACCGACCTTGCAGCGCTGGTGGCGGCGGGCGCGGTGGCCTTTTCTGACGACGGGCGTCCGGTGAAAACGGCGGGCTTGCTCCGGCGCGCGTTCGAGCACAGCCGCGACCTGGGCGCGCCCATCAGCGAACACTGCGAAGACCCCAGCCTGAGCGCAAACGGCGTGATCAACGAAGGGCCTGTGGCGGTAAAGCTCGGCGTGCGCGGGATTCCCAACTTGTCTGAGGATGTGTGCGTGGCGCGCGACCTGGTGGTGGCGGAAGCCACGGGAGGGCATTTGCACATCGCGCATCTTTCCACCGCGCGAGCGCTGGACATGGTGCGGCAAGCCAAACGCCGCGGTGTGCGCGTGACCTGCGAAGTCACACCCCACCATTTCACGCTCACGGACGAAGCGGTGCTGGCCCATGGCACCAACGCCAAAATGAATCCTCCCTTGCGCAGCGCCGCGGACGTGGAAGCGATTCGCGCCGGTATTGCCGACGGCACCGTCGATGCTATCGCTACGGACCACGCTCCGCACGCGCCGGAGTTGAAAGCGAAGCCCCTCGGCGCCGGCGCACCCTTCGGCATCATCGGGCTGGAGACCGCGCTGGGCCTGGTCCTGACGGAACTCGTCCATACGGGCTTGATCTCACTCTGGCACATGATTTCACTGCTGAGCGCCAATCCCGCGCGAATCATCAACCAGCCGCTCGGCCGATTACGGATCGGCGGAGCGGCCGACCTCACTCTCTTCAATCCTGATCTTGCCTGGACTTACCACGCGGCCGAAGGCCGCTCGAAGAGCCGCAATACTCCCTTCGACGGCCGCACGTTCCGGGGCGCTGTCACGGCCACTATCGTTGCCGGCAGCATCGTGTATCGCCGCGGGTAGGATCGGGTGAAGCTAACGGGGTAGCGCGGAGTTATTCCGCCCCGAGCGGAATTACTCCGCGGCTGTTTGAGCTTAGGTACCAAAACCGGTGTCGAGGTCGCATGAACAAGGGCCGCGGAGTAAGACAAACCACGCCTAACTCCGCGCTACTCGCTCCGCGCTCCCCGATTAAATTCGGAATTCAGGCTTACGCGGCCTTCCGCTCCTGCTTCAAGCTTTGCGCTTGAATGGAGGTGATCACCGCGACCTGCGCAATGTCTTCCGCCTTGCAGCCGCGCGAAAGGTCGTTGGCTGGTTTGGCCAACCCTTGCAGAATGGGCCCGAGGGCTTCGCACCCGCCGAAGCGCTCAGCCAGCTTGTAACCGATGTTGCCGGCATTCAGGTCGGGGAAAATCAGCACATTAGCGCGTCCCGCCACCGCGGAATCGGGCGCCTTGCGCGAGCCGATTTCCGGGATCAGGGCGGCGTCCAGTTGGAGTTCGCCGTCCACGGCAAGTTGCGGCGCACGCTGTTTGACGAACTCGAGGGCCTCGCGCACGGCGTCAATCATCGCGTGCTCGGCGCTGCCGCGGGTGGAAAAGGAGAGCAAGGCCACTCGCGGTTCGACTTCCAGCAAAGCGCGCGCGCTGGCGGCCGTGGCGATGGCGATATCCGCCAACTGCGAGGGCGTGGGCTGTGGCACCACCGCGCAGTCCGCGAACAGCGTGGCGCCGTCGGCGCCCAGGTTCTTACGCGGAGAAAGCATCAGGAAAAAACTCGATACCAGGGAGACGCCCGGGGCCACCCCGATCCCCCACAGCGCCGCGCGCACCGTGTCCGCCGTGGTGTTCAACGCGCCGCCCACGGAACCATCCGCATCTTTGGCGGACACCATCAGCGCCGCATAGTTGCGCGGCTGCCGGGCTGCTTTCTGCGCCTGCTCCGGCGTCATGCCTTTCGCCCGGCGGCGCTCGAAAAGCAGGTCGGTATATTCCTCCAGCTTGGGGCTGGATGGAGGGTCGAGAAGCTGGGAGGATTCCAACCTGATCCCCAATGCTTGCAGACGGGAATTGATCTTATTGACGTCCCCGAGCAGAGTCAGGTGGGCTAGCTTTTCCTTTTCGATCAGGCGAGCGGCTGCCAGCGTACGGTCTTCCTCGCCCTCAAAAAGAACGATGTGTTGGGGAAAAATCCGGGCGCGCGCGCGCAGCTTCTCAAGAATCTCCATGAATCCCTCCAGTAACAATAGCGGCAAAACTCGTGAATCATCGAGGCCATTGGGTTAAAACGCGACCTTTTGTCGTTGTTTTCCCTTTACACCTAAGCCTCACCCCCTTGAATGCACGCCCGGTGCCAGAGGAGGGTCTATCCTTGCTCCGGGGAGGCGGGACACAGGAAAAATCAGAAAGGGCTTGTAACGGCGTGGCTAAACGGGCGGCGGAAAAACGCCCCAATGCTGTCATCCTGAGCGCAGCGAAGGATCTCGCTCGAGTATTTTCAAGGCGATGCGAGATTCTTCGTCGCCTTCGGCTCCTCAGAATGACGGTGCCGAAGGGTTTTTGCACAACCTGTAAAGCCCCGCCCTTCCATACTCGTGGTGAGAAATCCCGGCTAGGGCAGGTGCTAGCGCTGCTTTTCCTCCTACCGGCAGGAAATTCGCCAACATCGGCATTGGCGATGGATGGTGAATTGCTAGGCTACTATTAAAGAACGGTTGCTGGCGTGAATACACACCAATGGGCGCGAGGAACGGCGCCCGACCGGCAAGAGGCAATGACGAGGGATCAGTGACGAGTGACCAGAGACAGGCAAAGTCGGAAGGCGGTAAGTGCTGCGGGGACGCAGCCCTGGTGGCTCGGGGAGAAAGTTCGAGGCTGCGACTCGCCTGGCGGGACGCCAATTTGTCCATGAAAATTACAGCGGAAGCCCGCAGGAAAAAATAAAAAAAGTGTACGTTCAAAGCCGGAATGTTACTGAAAACAATGGTGCGTGAAATCAGAAAACGTTGCAAACCCGATGAGTTTATGAAAACAAACGGTTTACCTTTATTGCCGATGAGTCAATGAAAATAAAAGAGATAGCATGATTTTAGCGCCCCGAAATCACGGAAAGAGCATCAAAATTCCTGCCAGGCCGATAACTTATAGAAAATAAATGGCTTGTCCAGTAGGGTGTTTCGCAGAGGCCGATATATTGATGATGAAAAAGGACTTAGCTGTTACAACTCACCGCCTTTGAACGCGGCCGGAAGGGTGGGCTTTGTTCATACCCGCCCCTTCCATTCCCGTGGCAAGAAATCCGCACCAATCGTATGTCCTGATTGCCGAACCTGAGATGTCAGTTTTTCTTGAACAGACCTTTCAGGCGATCGACCAAGCCCGAAGCGTGTTCTTCGGCAGGCGGGGCGGGTGGCGAAGCGGGAACAACGGGTGCCGGCATGTCCATTGCTGTGGGATGTGCCGCCTCCGTGAGCACGGTAGGTTTGGCCCGTGGGTGGGGCGCAGCACCGGGGAGATGCGCGGGCGCGCTCCCGACCTGCGGAGGCGGCGCGGGCGGCGGAACGGGCGGCGAGGCGGGCTGAGGTTTGGGCTGTATTGTTCCGGGGGGGGCAGCCTCCATGACCGGCGCGCCACATTGCTCACAGAACTCCCCCGCCAGATCCAGCGGGCCTCGGCAAAAACGGCAGAGCACCGCTCCCGTGCGGGTAAGCGGTCTCAGAAAAGATTTCTTCAAAGATTCGTCGTCGACTTCCACCATATCGTCGCCGAGGCTGGGGCGTAAATTCTCCGCGGGAGTCCAAGCGGGTCGGGCGATCACCGGAGTGGGAGCGATTTTCAGTGGGACCGTGGGTGCCTCCCTTGGCGACGGCTGCGACGCTGCAATCACGGAGGGCCGTGGGGCAGGTGCAGGAGGCGGAGGCACGGGCACCGCTGGCCTCCGGGGATCAACCCCCACATGAGGCGTGGCGGGGGAGAAAGTGGACTTAAGGGCGACGCCACATTGAAGGCAAAAGTGCATCCCTTCCGGAACCCCCGCATGGCATTTAGGACAACTCAGCATACTATTGCCAAGAAACAAATCGGGATCGTGGCCTTAACTCCGATGGCATATTATTATACCCTGTGCTACATCTCAAGTGTCGTGCCATGCCAGCTTGACAAACGCCTGATAATCAAAAGGAATGCCTGTTTATACCTCTGCGCGAGGGAGAACCAACATGGGAGTTTCGGGTCGAATCGGGTATGCGGTGGTGGGACTAGGCCATTTTGCTGAATACGCGGTGTTGCCCGGTTTCCGCCACAGCCGCAAAGCCCAACTGGTGGCGTTGGTGAGCGGCGACGAACGCAAGGCGCGGCGCCTGGCGAAGAAGTTTGGCGCCAGCGACTCTTACCAATACGATTGCTACGCACAATGCCTGGGTCACCCCCAGGTGGACGCGGTTTATATTGCCACCAACAACAGCACGCATGCGGAGTTCACCGTGCAGGCGGCGGCCGCCGGCAAACACGTGCTTTGCGAGAAGCCCATGGCTACCAGCGTGGCAGAGTGCCAACAGATGATCGACGCCTGCCGCGCCAGCCACGTGCGCTTGATGATCGCTTATCGCAAGTACTTTGAACCCGCGGCGCTCGATCTGAAATTGCTGGTCGACAGCGGCAAACTGGGGCGGCTTAAGATTATCCATTCGGCGTTCTCGACCTATATGCATCCGAGAATCGGGAGGGCGGCTTGGCACTTTGACCATCGGCTGGCGGGCGGTGGAGCGCTTCCCGACGTGGGCGTTTACCTCGTGAACACCGCGCGCTGGGTGACGGGCAAGGACCCGGTGGAAGCGGCGGCTTATCAATGGACCGTCGACCCGGAAGTCTTCCATGAGGTGGATGAGAACATTGCCTTCCGGCTCAATTTCCCCGACGGCTTGGTGATGCAGGGGACGGCAAGCTGGGGCGGGGCAAAGGAATCGTTCCTGACCATTGTGGGGGAGAAAGGCTGGGCCACGCTCGCCCCCGCCTACCAATACGATGAGGAGCGGCGGCTCTATGGCCGCATCGCCGGGCGTTGGTTCGAGAAAAAGTACCAGGTCATGAACGAATTGGCGCTGGAGATTGATGCCCTCGCGGACTGCATCCGGCGTAATCGTGAGCCGGGGCCCAACGGCGCCGAAGGTCTGCGCGACGTGGCGGTGGTCCAGGCGATCTACCAATCCGTGCGCGAAGGGCGACCCGTGAGCATCCCTGGGCCGGACCGAGGGGCACCGCAATAGCGCTGACCTTTAGGGCAATACCAGAGGAGATCGCATAAGTGCCGACCTGAAGGCCGATGCTACGCCTGATTTGAGCTAGAAATTCTCGAGAATGTCCGTTACGAGGGTGCGGGCGAGGTCGCGCGAAAGGCGGTCGAGCGCGGGCTTATCCTCCTCGAACAGGGAGGAGGGAGTTTCACTCACCTGATACTCTTCGCGAAACAAGTATTTGCTGTTAGAGAATAGGATCTTGTGAGAGTGGCGGTCTACGAGTTTTACATCGGCGATGACCTGAACCTGCAAGGACGTGGCAATGCCGGTGTTACCGTCGAACGTTATGGCGCGGGCTCGAACGTCCTGAACAGTCCCTTCCAGGACCGCGTCAGCGTCGGCGGGGTTGGGTAAGATGCGATAATGCGTGCGCTCCAGGAACTCACGCGTAACGGCGGAAGTGAGTTGCTGCTCGATGCGGAAAGTGGTTGACACGTTCTTAAACGCCGGCACGGCAATGGTTCGAACGTCAGGCGGAATGCGGGTTGCGGTGCCCGCCACATGGTAGCCGCACGCGGGGAAGAACAGTAAACAGTGGGCAGTAAGCAGTAGGCAGAAAACAGAAGGCCGAAGGCAGAAGGTAGTAGAATGCAGGGGGTGGGCAGTAGGGGCCGACCGCCCGGCCCGATCTCCGGTTAGCGCCGAGGTTCGACTTTCGAGTTTCGAATTTCGTTCGTCGTTCTTCAAGTTTGTTCCTTTAAATCCCCGATGCCCGCGTGACCCGCTCACTCGGCGCTACTTCGCGCCACCCTCTGCTCCAAGGGGGCGAGGGTAGAAAACTCCAGTCCACCCTCCTGCGCGCTCTCTCAGTCGTTTTCTTGAATCCGCGAAATCTGCGTAATCTGTGGATACTCCGTCAGGCACGGGCCTGTTCGCGCAGGCTGGCGGCAAGTTCCACCGCGTTGGTGGCCGCCAAGTGCAAGTTATCTGCCACCGCCCAGAGCCACAATCCGTTTGGATGCGCGGCGTCGATGGAAATACTGTCTACCAAAATGTCGCTCGAACCCGTCACCTCGACCTGCGTGGGAGCGTCGAGGGTGGACCGCCGAACCTTGATGCGTTCCCCGGCCAGCGCCGCAGTGGCGGCTTCCGTCGTTACCGGCTCCGTCATTTCAACGTAGAGAGAGACGCCTACAGAATAGAAAACGGGGACTTGGAGCAGCCGCAGCGCGGGGCGCGGGACGCGCTCGCCCAGATAGTGGTGCAACTGTCGGCGCAGGCGGGTTTCGAGCGCCGCCATCTCACCCGTCCCCGACCTTCCCAAGCGTGAAAGCAGATTGAACGCGAGTTGCGCGCCAAAGATCTGATCGGGAATTTTCTGGAAGCTCAGGATATTCACCGTCTGCCTCTGGAGTTCTTCCACGCCTCGCGAGCCGCACTCCGACGCCGAGCTAAAGACCTGCGCCACTGCGGTTTTCAACGGGAAGCGTGCCGCCAGACGCAGCAGCAGGCTGCTGATGACAATGACAGCGGGGTGCGCGGAAACGTGCATGCGCCCGGCTGCCGAATGGACTCCTGCCACCGGGTAGCGGCGGTCGAGAAAAGGTATACCCACCAGAGGTCCGGTCCCGGTTTCCCCGCCGGAAGAATCACCGCCCGCCCCCAAACCCTCACCCCAAGCGTCAATAACCAGGCAGCGAGTGGCGCTCCCTTGCTGGGACCAGGAGCCTAGAAAGGCAGGCAACTGTCGCAGGCGCCCGGCGAGGAAAGCAAAGTCCAGCTCCCCCTCGCTGATTTGGCCGTCTTCGACCGTAGTGGCGGAGGCCTGGCTCAAGTCAATGATGGGAAGCTCGGGTTCGCCTTCGTCCGCTTCAAAAGTCAGCAAACGCGAAACCGGGAACTTCCCCTGTTCCAGAACGGACATCAACTCTTTGCCGAGTAAGGACGAAGCTCCCACCACCGCGACCCGGTACCCTTCCTTGCCCGGTTTCATGCGGCGTGGACCTCTTCGGGTGCCGGCGGATGAGGCCGAATTTTCGAGATAATCCGCAGGACGATGCCGGAAATCGTGTAGGTGATGCCCAAGGTCAACAGGACAGGCTCAGAGAAACGCCAGATACCCACAATGACCAGGCCGATGGCGATGATGGCCAGGTAAGACCGGCGCTTGCGGAGGTCGAGCGTTTTGAAGCTGTAATATTTCATGCGGCTGACCATGAGGAAACCCAGAATCCCCACGATCACCAGCCAAAGCAAAGAGAGCGGCCAGGAGGTTAACGGCTGCTTATAAAAGTGGACGACGGCGGCCACGAATCCGGCAGCGGCGGGAATGGGCATGCCCACAAAGAATCGCCGGTCAGAGGCAGGCTTGACAGTATCGACGTTGAAGCGGGCCAGGCGCGCCGCGCCGCAAATGACGTAAGCGAAGGTGAGGAGCCACGCAATTTCGCGGATGTTCTGGAAGAATTGTGGTGTGCCTGCCAGTTCCATGATGCCACGCACACCCCAAACGTAAGCCAATACAGCCGGGGCCACACCGAAGGTGGTGACATCGGCCAGGGAATCGAGCTCACGTCCGAAGGGAGAGGCGGTGTTCGTCATGCGGGCGATGCGGCCATCGAGGCCGTCAAACAAAATGGCCCAGCCGATGGCTTTGGAAGCGTTATCTAGTGCGGCGGCGGCCAAAAGACCTAACTCCGCTCCTTTCGAGGTCAGGGTGGCGCCCGCCGCGGCGGCCAGTAATTCTCCGGCGTGCTGGGTGGAAAGAATGGCATAGTAGCCGCAGAGGAGCGTGCCCACGGTAAAAAGGCTGGGCAGAACATAAATGCCACGGCGCACGCCATGGCGCTCAATTGGCTTGGGGGGTGGTAGTTCCAAGGATGCTGCTCCCTGCCCGCACGCGGTCTCCTACTTTGACCCGCCACTCGACAGTGGGGGCCACAAGCACGTCCACGCGCGAACCGAACTTGATCATTCCCACACGCTCGCCACGCGCGAGCGTGTCGCCTAATCGCTTCCAGAATACGATACGCCGGGCCAACAAGCCAGCGATTTGCTTGACCACAATTATCCCCTGCTCCCCCTCGACGGTGAAGACATTCTGCTCATTCTCGATGGAAGCCAAATCCTGCGAGGCAACCCGGAAAAAGCCCTTTTTGTAGTTGATGGCCTTGATGTTGCCGGCGATGGGCGCCCGGTTCACGTGGACGTCGAGTGGCGACATGAAGATGCTCAGCCGGCGAACGGGCCGGCTGCCAAATTCTTCCTCGGCAAGCTGAACGATTAGCCCATCCGCTGGGGAAACGATGGCATGCGGCTCAACGGGAACGGGCCGCTCCGGGTCGCGAAAAAAGTTGAGAACGAGGAAAGAAAGGACTGCAAAGAAGAGGGTGACAGCCAGAAGAAAAGGGCTGCGGTGGTGCAGCCAAAACCCCATTAGGCCGCCAGCGATTAACACCAGGGGCAAACCGTACCAGTAGCCGTCCTTAACCATGGACCTCTATTATACACCGCCAAAAGCCCCTCCGCCTCCACCTGGAGACCTTGGGTGCTGGTACAGTTTCGTTTTTTGTAGCGGCCGAAGCCTGCCCTGACATAGGCAGGGGCCGACGGCTTTTTGATCTTATAAATTCCGGCGCTCATGAAGCGCCGCTACAGCCAACTGTACCAATACCAGTCCGTGCTTTTTCTACACTTCACCCGCGCCCGCTTTCATGGCCGGGTTGCTTGACTTGAACCCCTAAGCCCACCCCGATGCCGGATCTAGTGGACGACTTGAGCCTGCCGGACCAGCAATTCCATCTGGTCCTTCGCCCGCAGCTTCAGCTTTTTCAAGCGCACTTCTTCCGCCTGCTCCTGATCGGAAAGGTGCGTTTTGGCGGAAAGCTCGTTGAGTTGAGTTTTGTAACGGGTGTGTTCATCGCGGAGACGCCGATATTCCTCGTTGCCGACCATCAATTGCTCCCGGACGGCCTCGGTAGGAGTGCTCATGGGAGAGTCACCTCCATTCCAGGAAGATTACATGCGTGTTAAGGCTAGCACAAGGCGGGTACGGCTTCAAGTTGGAAAGGGGTTAATAGATGACGGTGCGCCCTGTTATGACATAGATCAACAAAACGGAACGTCTGTGGGGGTAATGCGACCGCATGCTTGGGGCCTACCCGACAACATCTACGGCAAATTCAAGGCCTCAGCAGGGTTCCGTCAAGGTCGCGGGCGTCGCATACCTCCATGGCCATGAATGCATCACCCCCGAAGAACCCCCTCACTCCCCGCCTTGCGGTTCCCCCTTTCCCCAAGGGAGAGGGAGAGAAATCAAAATCACCGCCCTCTACCAGGGGAGAGGGGGCCCGACGGAGGATGGCAGGTGAGGGGTCCTTTTCAACCCCGTTAGATTTTGACGGTGCCCTGGGCCTCAGACTTCCACTCTATTGACTTCAACTGAATCGCATATGATAAAGCATCCAATACACCACAACGCCAGTGATGGAAACATAGATCCACAAAGGCAGTGTCCAGACGGCGATGCGGCGGTGCAGGTCAAAACGCCGGCGCCAAGCCCGGTAGAGCGTCGTCAGCGCCAGTGGGACGATCACGACGGCGAGAATCGTATGTGAGCCCAGCAAGGTAAGGTAAAAGGTGCGGACAAAACCGTGTCCAGGGAAATGGGTTACCCCGTGGAAATAATGGTAGGTCAGATAGCAGATGAGAAATAGAGTCGAGGTTGCGAATGCCGCAAGCATACAAGCCCGGTGTGCGGGAATGTTCCTCTGCCGGATAAAGTAAAAGCCGCAGACCAGCAGCACAGCGCTGGTGGCGTTCAATGTGGCATCAACCAACGGGAGAAAATGTATCATTTGTGACCTGCCGCCGTTTGATCCGCGGGATCGCTCGGGGAAGAGCCTTTTCGAGGCTCATGAAGAATGCGCTGAAACTCACCCGTGTAGATCGACCAAGCGATATTCCCCCCGAAGACCGCGGATAGGGTCAGGCTAATTAAGGCTAACCAAAGGCCGTCGATGGTAAAGAATCGGCCCGTTACAAGTCCCCACACGACTGTAGCCAATCCCCCGATGGCCAGGATCAAACAGAAGACCAACAAGAAAATGTCCTCAAACATGGTTCCGCTTGCCTCCCCCTTACCGGTTTCAACTTCGGTTTGAGCATCGACCAGGGCGGTCGTCCCAAAGGTGATAGGGAAAACCCTCGGCAGTTCCGGCGAAAATGGGCTTTTTGACCCAAACCTTCTAGACTGAAATGCCCTTATGTGCGAGGTAAGTTGCTCAAAATCAATCGATTTCCTATGGCAACTCAATTGCACTGGTTCGTATTGCTGCCAGTGTCTGGATTGATGATACTTTCTCCCCCAGAGCGCTGGAAGGAGGCAGAAATCATGGAACCCGACCTCAAAGAGATTATAGACCAACTTAAGTTGCAACGAGACATTGTAAAGGACGGCGGGTATGGCCGCTCCGTGCGCACACCTTGGAAAGAGGAGCGCCTCTTCCGCGATTCCATCACGTGCCTGAATGTCACCGAACAAGTCAAAAAGCATCCTTGCAATGAATGTCTACTGTGGGAGTGGGTACCGGAGGAACACAAGGACGAAGACATCCCGTGCCAGTTCATCCCGCTAAACGAGCAAGGAAACAGCATCTCGGAGCTGGAAGAAGCCGGAAAACGTGAAGAAGCCGAACAGGCGTTACTGGTCTGGTTAGATTCCACGATTCGGCGGCTGGAAGAAAAACTCGCCAAGTCCGTCAGTAGTCAGTAATCAGAAAAAAGGCTGCGCTTCTCCTGACTCCCGACTTCCGGCTCCTTCTTCTCAGCGTTGCGTCCGATCAAACATCAATAGCGCCAAGACCAGCGGCAAGTAGACAATCGACGCCATCAGCAATTGCTTAGCGATGACGTTGGTTCGCGCGGCCGCCAGGCGTGCCCCGTAATACAAAAACCCCACACCCAGAATTCCTGCGCCCACCAGATATACCTTTCCGGCGTGGCCTGTAAACGCCGGAATTAAGCTTACGGGCAGGAGCGCAAGCGAATAGGTAATGACCTGCCGCGCCGTGGCGCGGCCGTCATGATCGTGGCGCGGCAGCATCTGCAATCCCGCGCGGGCATAATCCTCTCGATACATCCAGGCGATCGCCAGGAGGTGGGGGAACTGCCATAAGAACAGGATGGCGTAAAGCACCCAGGCCTGACCGCTCAAGCCGTTTCGGACCGCTGCCCAGCCAATAAGCGGCGGCATGGCCCCGGGAAACGCCCCGACCAGCGTGCAAAGTGGTGTATGACGCTTTAAAGGCGTATAAAGGATCAGGTAGGTAGCGAGGGTCGCCAGCGCCAGCACGCTGGTCAGCGGGTTGGCGGCGATCCAAAGTTCCGCCCCCCCGACGACGGAAAGCAAAATTCCAAACCACAAGGCTTCCTGGTGTGTCAACCGTCCCGCCGGCAGGGGCCGGTTCGCGGTACGGCGCATGAAGGCGTCCGTGCGGCGCTCGAGATACTGATTGAGTGTGCCGGTGCCGCTCGCAACCAGCAAAGTTCCCATCAACGTGTGGAATAGCAACCACCCGTTCACGGCCCCGGGGGCGGCCAGGTAAAACCCTACCAAGGCGCTGATCAGCACCAGGAAGTTGACCTCCGGCTTGGTGAGCGTCCAGTAGTCGGCCAAGTGGACCAGCCACGCCGGCCGTGGACGCCGCTCCGATGGGGCGGCCGCGCGGGACGAGTTTAGCCTGCCTTGCGTCATGTCGTTGCCTGATGTGGCGCTGAAGCGACCTTCATTTCCTGCTTGGGAGTCACGAGAAATCGGCGCGCCTGGTAGGTAAGGTACAGACTTGTTACCAGAACCAGCGCGCCCACGGTTACGTGCGCGGTGGTGATATCCACTACGGGCTGTAGCGGCTGCGGAGCGTTCCGCGCTGCCACCTTCATAATGAGCGAACCCATGCCGAGAAAGAGTTGCGCCACCAGCAATCCTCCCAGGAGCAGCGCGGGGTGCAGCAAGGCCGGCTGCTTCGCGAAGCGCATGAGGACGGTGGAAACAACCCAGCCCACCAGCAAAGTGACCACGCAGGCGCCCACCACATGCGGGGTGATGGTTCCATCCTTGGAATGGCGATACACAGCGCCCAGAATCAATTGCACCAGAATGGCGCTGGTGGTGATCATGGTGGCATGCTGGAACGAGGGAGTGGATGGGTCTTCCAGTTTGTTCTCGTCCCAACGCCAGTCGGCGCCGGTAAAAAAGGCGAGGCTGGCCGCGAGACAGAAGAAAATTTGCGCCAAAGTGGCATGCGCCGTAGAAATCGCCACAGGCAGATACCACAGCACGGTGATTCCGCCCAATAATGCCTGTGCCAGCACCGCCATCACGGCCGCAAAGCCTACCCAACGAACCCAGCGGCGCGAGTCCTGGCGCCAGAGCCATAGGGCCAGAATCAGGGTGAGGATGCCAACGGTTCCCGCAATCATGCGGTGGCCATGCTCAAACTTTACCCCTGCCACCATGCGCGGCATGCGGAAGGTGCCGAAAGACGTGGGCCAGTCGGGAACCGAAAGGCCGGCGTCATTGCCGGTGACCAGCGCCCCCGCAATAATGAGTAGAAAAGTGCAAAAGGCGACGAACGCAGCGTAACGATGAAGCCAAGGATGGTTTTCCGTCATGGTCTTGCCCCTTGATCGAATTGGGAGATCTGGTGATTCCCTTTTGCCGGCGCAAGGTCCGCCAACAATTCCTGCAACTCGCGATCGTGCTCAGGCCGCCAGTTGTCAGGTTCGCGAAACTTGTCCCGGTGCTTATAGACTACCACAATGATCAGGGCAAAAAACACTATCGGGGGCGCCAGGAGAATCAAGGTTCCGCTGGCCAAGGCCTGCTTGGCAGTGGACCTTGCCGCGGAAGCGCTGGTGTAACACATGGCGCATCCCTGGGCGTGAAGAACCGTAGGCAGCAGGCCGGCAGAGAAGGCAAAAGTCAAAAGGCAAAGGGCAAAAGTCAAAAGTGCGAGCTTCCTGGGCTTCGACCGTTGCGCTTGGTAGACTGCCAAAGGGCAAAGAGCCGAGCTATCCCCCCCACCTTCTCGTCCGCGGTTACACCGGGCATCCTCGGTTTTGCCTTTTGCCTTTTGCATTTTGCCTTTGCAATTCCTACCTGACGATTGCTGCTTACTGCCTGCCGCTTACTGCCTGCTGCTTACTGCCTTAATGCGGCCGCATATGCAGCAACCGCAGGCTGTCGGGGAGGAAGACATTCATGAGCACAATCACGATGACGAGCGCCGGTATAAGGGTGGCCGCCATGCTTGCCCGTTCGTAGCGGAGGTGCATAAAATAGGCGATGATCAGCGCCGCCTTGATCACCGAGAGGCCCATCAGCAGGACGAGCATCAGCTTCAATTCCAATTGCTTATAGCCGAGAAAAACCTCCACCCCGGTGAGCGCCAATAACCAAAACCAGACGATCAGGAATATCCGCGTGGAGCCTTCGGCGTGAGTGTGTTCAGTCGGTGCGCTCATGAACCCCCCTACCATTGGTGATTTGCGATTGGTGATTTGCGATTGTTCAGTGTGCGCCCTTGCGGCCTCCACAACATTTTAAGGGGTCGCGGCCATCACAAATCACAGATCGCCAATCACCAATTTTCCTACCCCTTAATCGACAGCACGTACACCAGCGGAAAAATGAACATCCATACCAAGTCCACAAAGTGCCAGTACAGCCCCGCGACCTCTACATCTTCCGCGCCCAGCTTGCCCTTGCCGAACCAGCCCGCGACCACGCCCAGGTAGATGATGCCGCAGAAGACGTGGGTCATGTGCAAGCCCGTCAGAGTGAAAAAGGAGGCGCCGAACAGCGGCGATCCCCAGGGGTTGTGAAATGGGCGCACGCCCTCCCGGAAAAGTCCCACCCACTCAGTGGCGTGGATGACCACGAATAGCAGCCCGCCGAACATCGTCGCCAGTATCCACTTGACCGCCGCGGCGCGCTGCTCGCGCTTCGACGCCTGGACGGCCATCACCATGGTGACCGAACTCGAGAGCAGGATGAAAGTCATCACCGTGGCTTTTACCAGGGCGGGATAGAACTCGAACGGCGTGGGCCAGTTGTCGCTCGCTACACGCACGTAACAGTAAGCCATGAGCAGAGCGGCAAAGGTGATGGCGTCGGACATGATGAAGAGCCACATGCCGAGCTTCTTCGAGCCGGTGGCGAACGGCGCCACGCCGCCACCCCACGCCGATTCCCGGACGCCGTGCAAGTTTGTATTAATCGCTTCCTGGCTCGCCATACCTTATCCCCCGATGAGGTTAGCCCGCGTAGCGGGCGGAATAATGTAGCCCACGACGGAAGCCGTGGGGTCGGAGAAGCTTTTCTTACACCCTCCAGCCCCGACAGGGGCGGCAGAAAGCTGTAGGCAGTCAGCAATAGACATTCCGGGACGTTCCCTGCTGCCTTCTGTCGCTCCTTCGGGGCTTAATAATCCTTTTCTGCGCCTCTTCTCCCACGGCTTACGCCGTGGGCTACTCTCTGTCGCCGTCCTGCGGCTCATTCGGCAACCACCCATCATCGATTCCTACGCCCACCTCGTCAGCAAGAAGAAGATGTAAATCCAGAGCGCATCCATAAAGTGCCAGTAGATCGCGGTGACGTCGAGCGCGGTGCGGCGCTCGCGTCCTCGCGCCATGCGGCCGGCGTGAAGCACCACGTAGCCAAGCGCCAGCACGCCGCCCAGTAAGTGCACCCCGTGCGCGGCAGTCAAGACATAAAAGAACGAGCTGCTGGGATTCGTGGCAAGATAAACCCCGCGCGCCGCGAGTTCGCGCCAAACCACCAGTTGCCCGGCGAGGAAGGCGACGCCGAGCGCCACTGTCGCCGCCAGCCAGCGGATGAAGTTCACCGCGGCGTGTGCGGAGAGGGCGCGGCGCGAAAATTCCAGGGTCAGACTGCTGGCCAGCAATATGCCGGTGTTCACCCCAAGCAAGGGCGGCACGGCGATGGAAACCCAGTCAAAGGACATTCCGCGGCGCACCACCATGGCACTGGTGAACCCCGCAAAAAGCATCACGATGCCGATGAGCGCGAACCACATGCCGAGTTGGTAGGTGTGTCCCGGAACCCGATACTCGGGCAAGCCCGAGCCGCCACCACCAAAGCCATTGCCGCGCGGGCCGTGGCCCCCGCCGCCATAGCCCGCGGAGGATTCGGGTTTCGCCGGTGTTAAGATGGTAGATGCCATAGATTCAAGACCAAAACGAATTATTCTTCTTCCCTCGCCCCCAAGGGGGCGAGGGAAGGAATTTCAAATCTACAGTCGCGCCGTGGGCCACATTATGCCGCCGGTAACGCAGCTTCGGACCACGGACTACGGACAACTATTCCCCCGCCTTAATTACTTCCGTCGAATCCTGCATGATGTAATCCTTCTCCGCGCCGGGCACGGAGAATTCGTAGGGGCCGTGGTAGACGACGGGGTGCACACCCGCAAAGTTGTCAAAGGGCGGAGGTGAGGGAATGGTCCACTCCAGCGTGGTGGCTTCCCAGGGATTCGCCGATGCCTTCTTGCCCCAGAACATGCTCCAGAAAAGGTTGCCGAAGAACAGAAGTTGAGCGCCTCCGGTGATGAACGCGGCGATGGAGATGAACCGGTGTACGCTGATCAACGGCAGCAGAAAGTTATCAATGAACTCCGAATAGCGGCGGGGGTTCCCTTCCAAGCCCAGGTAGTGCATGGGCATGAAAATGGCGTACACCCCCACGAAGGTAAACCAAAAATGAATCTTGCCCACCGTCTCGTTCATCATGCGGCCGAACATTTTGGGGAACCAGAAAGCGGTTCCGGCAAACATGCCAAAGATGGCCGCGACGCCCATGATGAAGTGGAAGTGGGCGAGAACAAAGTAAGTGTCGTGAAAGTAGATATCGATGGGCGGTTGCCCCAAAAAGATTCCGGAAAGTCCCCCGGTGACGAAGATGGAAACAAAACCGATGGCGTAAAGCATAGGGGTGTCAAAGTGAATTCTGGCGCCCCAAAGTGTGCCGATCCAATTAAACGTTTTGATGGCGGAAGGCACCCCGATGGCCATCGTAAGTATCGAGAAAGCGAAGGCGGAGTACGGGCTCATACCACTCACAAACATGTGGTGGCCCCAAACACCGAAGCCCAGAATTCCGATGGCCGCTATGGCATAAACCATGGCGCGATAGCCAAAAATCGGCTTGCGCGCGAAAGTGGAGAGAATGTGCGAGGTCACGCCCATGCCCGGCAGGATGGCGATGTAGACCTCCGGGTGGCCGAAAAACCAGAACAGGTGCTGCCAAAGCAGCGGCGAGCCGCCGGTGTGATTCGACAAGATCTTGTCGCTGACAATCAGCCCGCCCGGAATGAAGAAACTTGTGCCTCCCATGCGGTCGAGCAGCAACAAGGCGCCCGCCGCCAGCAGGACGGCGAACGAAAGCAAGCCCAGAATGGCGGTGACAAACCACGCCCAGCAGGTCAAAGGCAACTTCATCAATGACATCCCGCGCGTGCGAAGGTCGAGTATGGTGGCGATGAAGTTGATGGCCCCGAGCATGGAAGCCACGCAGAATATGGCAATAGAGAATACCCAGAGCGTTTCACCCACGGCCATGCCCGGTCCGGCGGCGCCTCCCACGGCGGAAAGAGGCGGGTAGGAGGTCCAACCGCCAATGGGTGGGCCGTCGCTGATGAAAAACGTGGCCATCAGAACCACCAGGCCCAGAAACGTCACCCAGAAAGACATCATATTGAGGCGGGGGAAAGCCATATCTTCCGCGCCGATTTGGATGGGTAGAAAATAATTGCCGAAGCCGCTTTGCGGGGCCGTGGTGAGGACGAAGAAAACCATCAACGTCCCATGCAATGTGAGGAGCGAAAGATAATATTCAGGACTTATGACTCCCCCGGGGGCGGCTACGGGCAAAAGCTTGCCCAGGAGCGGTACACTGGCGGTCGCCCATCCCAGGTGCAAACGCATCAGGATGGAAAGCGTGAGGCCCACGAATACACTGAACAACGCAAGGAAGTAGTACTGGATGCCAATCACTTTGTGGTCGAGGCTGAAGATGTATTTCCAGATGAAACCTTTGGGAGCCTCGTGCCGGTGAACTGCTTCCGTGTGTGCTTCTGCCATCTAGGGCCTCCGCTTTAGAAGGAATCAGGAGCCAGAATCCAGGGGTCAGAGTAAAGACGCCGGATTCTGATTTCTTGCTTCAAACTCTAGTCTCCTAACATCTGTCTCCTGACTTCTATCTCCTGTTCTTACTGCTGTGCCGTCATGTTCTGGAGCCACTTCTGGAAGTCATCCTCGGTCATCACATCCACGAAGGCTCGCATCTTGTAGTGACCCAGGCCGCACAGTTCCGCGCAGGCAAGTTCATAACGGCCGGTTTTGGTGGCCGTGAAGTGAATGGGAATTTCCATTCCCGGAACCAAGTCTTGCTTCATGCGCAACTCGCGAACAAAGAAAGAGTGCGTTACGTCTTTGGAGCGGAGAATTACCTGGATTTCGCGATTAACCGGAAACGCCAGGGTGGCCGTGACCACGTCATCCTTGGAGTCCGCGTCGTGGTCACGGTCGAGTCCCAGAAAATTCCCCATCGAGTCATCAACTTTCTCTACGTGCACGGGACCAAATTTGCCGTCGGGGCCGGGGTAGCGGAAATACCAGGCGAATTGCTGTCCCCAAACTTCAATTTGCATGGCGCCGGGCTGCGCACCCACGAAGTGGATGCCCGCCCAAGTTTTGTAGCCCATCAGGTTGAGGCCGATGAAAAGAATGGCGGCGGCGAGCGTCCAGGTGAATTCCATCGCGTTGTTGCCGTGAGAATAGGTCGCCTTGCGGCCATTATCGCGGGCGCGGTACTTCCAAACTACATAGGCCAAGGAGAACTGTGCCGCCACGAAGATGATCCCCGTGATGATCAGCGTCAGCATGAACTGGTGGTCGATCGCTGCCCCATGCGTTGAAATGTCGATCGGGAACCACCAGGTGTGCGCCCAGAAGAAGTAACCGGAAAGCAAGGTGATGATGACCACCACCAGCGCAATCGCCAGCCCCATAAGTCATCGCTCCTGGAGGTAGAGACGAAGGGCCGCCGCAGCGACCGCCTCTACAGAATTTCCCCGCTCGCCGGGGAACGACAACAACGTCCAGTTCAGTTTTAAAAGAGAAGCCCCAAATAAAGAGAAAGAGATAAAGGACTAATGTGGCGGAAATTCTGCCCGATTGCAAGAGACATTATGTCCATTCCCTAATTTTGTTCTCGGACGAGCAGGCGGGAGGTGCGCCCCACGCGTGCCTCGCCACCTGATGATCTTTCCAATTCCGTCGGAAGGGCAGCGCTGCCCCCCCCCAATGCAGTCATCCTGAGCGCAGCGAAGGACCCCTGTATTTGAATTTTCAAGCAAATACGGAGGTCCTTCGTCGGCTTCGCCTCCTCAGGATGACAGCATTGGAGGGTTTTTCCGCAGCCTGTAAAGCCCCGCCCTTCCGGCTCCCGTCAAACCCTTCCAGCGCGGTTCGAAATCCCACTTGCCTACGTCGCTTTGAACTTGAAATCGACCGTCTTGGTTTCTTTCGCACCGACGGTGACGGTTTGATCCTGCGTGCCGAAGGTCGCGGTCCAGGCTTCGATGGTGTAATCTCCCGGCGGCAGGCCCTTGATGGTGAACGTACCGTCGCTAGCCGACACAGCAAAGAATGGGTTGGAGGTCACTCCGATCCAAGCGCGCATCCAGGGGTGCTGGTTGCACTTTACCGGGACCATGATTTCCGGCCGCGCAAACTTCTGTTCGATGGGCGCGGCGCCGGGCGCCTGCGACATATTCCACTCGCGGTTGTCCTTGGGCATGGGGTGGATGTTGTGCGTAGTGGCGTCGCTGGAAACAATCTTCAGCGTCTGGCCCGTCATGATGCCCAACACATGGGGTTGATACATGCAACCGTTCTGATCAAGGACCACGGGATCCGCCGGAGGGGCAAAGGTGTACTTCTCAGCGCCCGCCTTCACGTAAATGAAGGCGTTGGCCAGGGTGCCGTTGTCATTCACTCCGCCGTCCTCGGCGACAACCGGGCTGCTGTGCTTTTGCACGCAAACCGGGTCCTGGTCCATCATGATTCGCTGCTGCTTGGGCTTCGCACCATCAAAAGAAATTTTGCCGGTTACCTCACCCACCGTCGTTTGGTCGATCGGCGTGGGCGGAGGAGCCGCGGTGGTTTCTGTTGGCGCTTCCGTGGTGGTTTCTTCTTTCTTGCCACATCCCACCAGCGCCAGAATCATCACAGCGGTAAAGAGCCAAATCCAGTTTCGATTGTTCATGGGAAAAACCTTCCTTTCGGATTAGGAGTCAGGAGCCGGAAGTCAGGAGTCAGAATCAACTCCCTCATTATTACTCTCTACTGACGAGGCTCCATCTTAGCAGCAAGCGGGCCGCCCGGCTTTTCATTCTGACTCCTGACTGCTGACTCCTGACTCCTATTTCCTGATTTCGGTCTCCTGACTTCCGAGGTGCTCAGCATACCCGCGCTCATCCCCATCAACCGCCTCTGCTCTTCCGGCGTAATCTCAAACATGTACCGCACCAGCAGTTCGGGATAGTCGCCATCGTAGCCCTTGAAGATATCGGGCGTGGGACCGGCGAAGACGTAGTGGTCGGCCACCGGTTTGAACAGGCCGGAAGGCATGGCCGTGCCGGGGCTGATCATGGAAGGATCGAGCATCCAGCGCCGGGCCCATCCGGGCTTCAGCCGGTCGCGCGCCAGGAGGAAGTTCGGCGCGGTGGCATACTTGTCGTGCGTGGCGTCTCCCGTGGCATGACACTTCAGGCAAGGCGCGGCTTTGCTGGTGAACAGCGCGCGCGCCATGGCGATTTCCTCCTCGCTCAGCGGTTCGAGCTTGGGCGGAATGTAGGGCATGGGCTGGCCCGAAAGCGCCTGGAAGAAGCGGACGAGTTTGCGGATCTCGATGGGCGAAAGGAAGAAGGTCGGCATACGAACTTTCAGGTAAGGCCGTACGCCGTTGCGATCCGTGTCCTTGGCATCCATCGCGGGGTTGTTGAGGAATTTCAGCATCCAGTCAGGATTGGCCCGCGCACCCTCGCCCATGAGCTTGGGCGGCAATTGATCTTTCCACTCCGGCGTTTGATAGCGGTCCAACGTCATCAGGTGGCTCGACTGCCCCACCATGAACTGATGGCAACCCATGCAGTTGTATTTCTTGACCACCCACCAGCCTTCCTGGATGTCGCGCCGCTGGTCTTCCGGCGTGTCCCAATAACGCTGGGGGACTTGCGATTCCACCGCCCCCATCAGAAACGTGCTGAGGGCGGAATTTTCCTTCGGCCCCATATCGAAGTCCGGCATGCGCAGGCGCTCATTGGGATCGCGGTCTTTCCAATCGCGGCCGAGGTCATAGATGTTGGGCTTCGCAAGCTTGTGTTCGAAGAATCCCTTATGGTTGTACCAGCCTTGTTTGCGCGCGTCGGCCGTGAGGAGAGCAAAATCAATCTGTTCGATCGGCTTGGAGCCTTCCTTGGTGAGTTCGGTACCGATGCGCCCTTCTACTTCCATCCCGGCAATCTCGTGGCAGCCGGCGCAGCCGTAACGCTGCACCAAGGCATGGCCTTGCGCCTTGAGGTTGGGATCGTTCAGGTAATCGGCGCGCGCGTACGATGACGGCTCCTGCTTTTTCAGGGTCATCAGGTAACTGGCGATATCGCGCGCCTCCTCCAACGAGAGGCGCAGGTTGGGCATGATGGTTTCCTGCTCCACCTGGAGTTCGTGGCCGTCATTCGGGCACTTGCTGTGGTCAAGGTCAAAGACAAACGGCAAACCGTGGCGCTTGTAATCCTCTTCTGTCAAGTCGCGCTTTTCCAACGGGCAGTAGGGGCGTGTGCGCTCGCGGGGATTGTGAACCCAGCGCACCAGGTAATCGTAGTTGTCCTTTTCCCCCACGCGTGAGAGGTCGGCGGCGAAACCGGGATTGGCTTCGTCCAGGGAATGGCAGCCCATGCAACCGCGGGTCTCAAAGCTTTCCTTGCCCTTCACCGGGTCGCCGGGTTGCTGCGGGGGCAGGGCGCCATCAATCCCACTCTGCCAAACGAAGGCGGCAATCGCTTTGACTTCATTATCTTCAAGGCGGAAGCGCGGCATACGCGTTCCGGGCCGCCAGGCGTGAGGATTGGAGATCCAGACCGGGATCCAATCGGGATGAATCTTCACGCGCACTTCTTTAAGGTCCGGCCCCACCTTCTTCAAGTCGCGCAGCAAATCTTTGGAGCGCCGGTCGAATTGCTCCAAGCGGCCGTCGAGGTCGCTGATGGAAACACGCGCCTTGTCCGCCCGGGTGTAATACATCCGCGCCGTCTCGTTGTCGGCAGCCGTGTCGCCCATCTGGATGTCGTGCTGGATGTCGCGCTGCGCGTTGTGGCGCTGAGTTTCAAGCTGCGCCACCTGCTGCTGCACCCCCGCAATTTCTTCCGGCTCGAGGTCGTAGTTCTGGAAGCGGTGGCAGCCCACACAGCCGCGATACTGGAAGAGCTCCTTCCCGTAACTCAGCACCGGGGCGTGATCCACCACCATGTCCATGGCGTGGCATTGCTGGCAGCCGGCCTGGACATTTTGCATGGGATGGAGGGGCCACAGCCAGTGTTCATAATTGCCGTGCGCCATCTCCACGCTCTCCACCTGCATGCCGTTGCCGCCGTGGCAGGGAGAGCACCCAAATTTTTCCGGATCGTGCAGCCGCAGCAGTTCCGGGTCGGGGTGGCTCACAAACACTTTCTTCCCGCCCATTTCCCTGGCGGTAAGAACGCCCGGGTCGCGAATACCCACGTGGCAGGACTCGCAACGATCAACAATTCCGGCATCCGGAATATTGATCTGAAGGATACCCACCGGGGCATCCTCAGCCGTCTTCACCAGTCCGCGCAATTGCTCGTCGGTCAGGCCGTCGAGGTGGTCGGCGAGGTAGGAGTCACGCTTCTTGCGCAGCTCGGAAACCGGACGGAGCAATGCCGACTTTTCTTCCAGCATTTCCGCTTTGTCGAGCTGGACACGGTTGAATTCTTCCTGCAATTGCTGGAAGGTGTAAGTGCCTTT
>Ga0182030_10000938_pt1 | contig 58077 bp, 58 predicted proteins | sample 812S3MmetaG_FD_121299 | JGI IMG/M metagenome (GOLD analysis project Ga0182030, IMG submission 121299) | Permafrost microbial communities from Stordalen Mire, Sweden - 812S3M metaG (Illumina Assembly) | ecosystem: Environmental > Terrestrial > Soil > Wetlands > Permafrost | place: Sweden... | reverse complement strand
GTTCATCGCACCGGCAATCGTCGTGTCGGCGTCCTGCCCGCTCGCATCCGTCGACGTGATGATCGCGATGCGGTTCAGGCCACGCGCCCGAAAGTAGTGGATCGACGCGGCCAGTTGATCGTTGGTCGACGGATCCGCTGAGAACACGTAGCTGCCCGGATCCGGATGCACGGCCGGCGTCAGGCAGTACAACAACGGGCCATCCTTCAGCATCGCCTTCATCGCGTTGCATTCTGCAACCAGCGCCGCACCGAGCACGACCGGCACTTTCTTGTCGATCAGCGCGCTGAAGAGCTGCACGCTCACCTGCGGATTGGACTGATCGTCTTGCACGATGAACTTCAACGGACGGCCGCCGATGCCACCGTGTTTGTTGACGTACGTCTCGAGCGCCGTGAACGCTTCCGAGTAGCCCTTACCGATGAAGGCCGCGCCGCCGGTCATCGGAACGATGGCGTTGATCTCCACCGGGTCGTCGGCCACCGCGGCAAACGGCGTCAGGAGCAAGCACGCCGCGGCGACGGCGGTAAAGACTCGGCGAATCGCGCTCATGGAAAGCCTCCGGCGGGTGGTGGCCGCATTAGCTTCGGGCGGTCGTGACGCCTCCGGACGCGGGCAGTGGAACTGCGGCACGCAACGCGGTGAGGCTATCGTCGATCGAACGTCCGGCCGTCGACACTTCCGCGTCCGCGCGACGGTAGAGCGCATCGCGCCCGGCGAGGATACGTTCGAGGTCGTTCATCGCTTCGCGGTTGCCGGCCATCGGGCGCAGATCGCCCTGCGCGACGACGCGCGACATGTGCTCGCCCGGCGACGCACTGATCCAGACCGTCGTGCACGCCGCGAGCAGCCGTTCGAACGTAAGCGCTTCGGAGACGATGCTGCCGCCGGTGGCGAGCACGAAGCGCGGCTCGGTATCTAGCAGCCGTTCCAAACACGCGCGTTCGAGACGGCGATACCCCGCCTGGCCATAAAATTCAAAAATCGTGGAGAGATTCACCCCGGCATCGCGCTCGACTTCACGATCGAGTTCGATGAACGGGACGCCGCGTTCGCGCGCGAGCAACGCGCCCAGCGTCGTCTTCCCGCCGCCGCGCAGGCCGATCAACGCGATGCGCTGCGCTCGCGCGGAGCGATCGCCGGGCGTAACCATCGTACCGACGAAGTGCCGCACCGAACGGACGTGTTCGGGCGAGAGCGAGCGGAGCGTCGCGATGAGGCCGGCCGTTTCGGGCGCCGGATCGCTTTCCGCGACGAGCGCCTCGGGCAGAATGCCGAACGCGCGAGCGAGATGCCGGATAACCAGAATCGAAGCGTTTCCCTGCCCCGCCTCGAGCTGCGCGAGGTAGCGCTCCGATACGCCCGACTCGCGAGCCAGGCTGCGACGCGTCATGCCGCGCCGCGCGCGCAATTCTCGGACGCGCTCGCCGAGCGTCCGCAGGAAGGCTTCGCCCGTGTCGTCCTGCACTATCACTCTTGATCTATTCTCCATATGAATTATAATGCTGGCAACCAAACAGCGTCTAGGGGGCAACGCCGAACCGTCTATGGAGTGGTATAACGCCGCGTCCGATCTGCTCGATCGGCATCTGCCCGCTCGCGCGCATCAGCCGGCCTTCATCGACGAGCGTTGCACGCTCACATACGGCGAACTCGCCTCGCGCGTCGACAAGGCGGCCGGGGCGCTGGGAACGCTCGGGCTCGAAGCCGAGCATCGCGTCGTGCTCGCGCTGCTCGACACGGTCGATTTTCCGATTGCCTTTCTCGGCGCGATCAAGGCCGGTATCGTGCCGATTCCGGTCAACACGCTCTTCCCGGGCGAAGATTACGCGTATATTCTCGCCGACAGCCGCGCTCAGGCCGCGATCGTCTCGATCGAGTTGCTGCCGAAGTTGCGCGAAGCGTCGGATCTGGCCGGCTGGACCGGTACGTTCGTGGTGTCGGATCCCGACGGAACGGGCGAGATCGGCAACGCGTTCCGTTTCGCCGATCTCGTCGCGACCTCGAAGCCGCTGACCGCCGCGTTTCCGTCGCGGCGCGACGATGCGTGCTTTTGGCTGTATTCTTCGGGATCGACCGGCCGGCCGAAAGGCGCCGTACACGTGCAAACGAGCATGATGGACACGGCCGAACTCTTCGCGCGCGACGTACTCGGGTTTTCGGCGAACGACGTCGTGTTCTCGGCCGCAAAACTCTTCTTCGCTTACGGCTTGGGGAACGCGCTATCGTTCCCACTCGCTGCCGGTGCGACGAGCCTGCTCTTCGCGGGCCGCGTTACTCCCGACGTCGTGCGCGACATGCTCGTGCGCCACAAGCCGACGATCTTCTGCGGCGTGCCGACGCTCTTCAACGCGTGCTTGCTGAGCCCGGCGCTCCCGAAGCCGGGCGAGCACGCGCTGCGGTTGTGCACGTCGGCCGGTGAAGTATTACCTGAAGAAATCGGCCGCACGTGGACGGAACGCACGGGCGTCGAGATCATCGACGGCATCGGCTCGACCGAAATGCTGCACATCTTCGTGTCCAACCGGCCGGGCAACGTGCGCTACGGCACGACCGGCACACCCGTGCCCGGCTATCGCGCGCGGATCATCGACGAACACGGCGCCCAGGCCGCAACGGGCAAAGTCGGTGAACTCGAAGTCGCCGGCCCGACCGCAGCGATGTTCTACTGGAACAACCGCGAGAAGTCGCGCCATACGTTCGCCGGCGAGTGGACGCGCACGGGCGATAAGTTTTACGTCGACGCCGACGGCAACTACGTGCACTGCGGCCGCACCGACGACATGCTGAAGGTCGGCGGTATCTGGGTGTCGCCCTCGGAAGTCGAGGCCGCGCTGATCGCGCACGAGCACGTGCTGGAATGTGCCGTGATCGGTTGCGCGGATGAGAACGGGTTGATTAAGCCCAAGGCCTTCATCGTCCTGATGCCGGGCATCGCACCCGATCCGGCGCTATCCGACGCGTTCAAGAACCACGTGAAATCGCGTCTGGCGGCGTATAAGTATCCACGCTGGATCGAGTTCATCGACGAGCTGCCGAAAACCGCGACCGGCAAGATTCAACGTCACGTTTTACGCGCGCGCGAAGCGGCGGCACGCGCATAACCTCGCTCGTCGTCGCGGGGCGCCGGCTCGACGTTGCGCGATTCGCCGGCACGACTTTGCGCAAGCCGATCGTCCTGCTGCACGAAGGCCTGGGATCGATCGCGCTTTGGCGCGACTTTCCGGAGCAACTTGCGGCCGTGACCGGTCGTGCCGTCGTTGCCTATTCGCGCTACGGTCACGGGCAATCCGATGTGCTTGAAGAAGCGCGCACGGTCGACTACATGCACGACGAAGCGCGCGTCGTCTTACCCGAACTCCTGCGTGCGCTCGGCATCGACGCACCGGTACTCCTCGGTCACAGCGACGGCGCATCGATCGCACTCATCTACGCAGCGAGCGTGCCGGACGGCGCGACCGCGCTCGTGCTCGAGGCTCCGCACGTGTTTGTCGAGCCGCTGACGATCCGCAGCATCAAGCAAGCGCGGGATGCGGCAGCGAACGGAGATCTCGTGGCGAAACTCGGCCGCTATCACGCCGACCCTGCAGCGACTTTCCGCGGTTGGAACGACATCTGGTTGCAGCCCGATTTCTTGCGCTGGGATATCACCGCGCTACTGCCCGCGATTACCGCGCCCATCCTCGTTCTGCAAGGCCGTGACGACGAGTATGGGACGGCCGCGCAGCTCACGGCGATTACCAGTGCGATCCCGCACGCGACAACGCTCCAGCTGGACGAATGCGGCCACAGTCCACACCGCTCGCAAACGACGGCCGTACTCGAACGAACGCACGCATTTCTTCAAGCACGACCGTAAAGAGCACGCCGGACAGCACGCTGGCCGCCGCTACCCAGAGGCCGAGCCGGCGTACAACCGCCCAAACGTAAGGAGGCAAGCCTACGGCCAACGAACGCTGGCCCTACTCCTTCACGAAAATAACGTCTCGACGCTCTTCGGGTGAGGATCAAGAATTGTTCGTGTCCCCGCAGCGATCCGCGAGTAGTCACGTCACCATCTTGCCCGGGCGCGGGCTAGCGACGGCCTTGGTGCTAACGGCTTGCGTCCTGCTCAACCGGCCCGCGCTGGCCGATTCACTGATACCGGCCCAAACGGCAGCGGTCGATGCCGCCGTGACGCGGCAGCTATCCGCGCAGCACGTTCCCGGGATATCGATTGCGATCGAGCGCGATGGTCAGGTGCTCTACGCCCATGGCTACGGCTATCGTGACGTCGCCGACGCAAAGCCGGTCGACTCGAGTACCTACTTCGAAATCGGTTCGATTACGAAGCAATTCACGGCCACGGCCGTCGCGCTGCTCGTAGACGACGGGAAGATGCATTTCGACGACCGCGTGGCGACGTATCTCCCCGACGTCCCGCACGCCGCCGAGATCACTATTGCGGAATTGCTCAATCACACGTCGGGCTTGCACGACTATCTTGACGAACCCGGGGTTGTTGCGTTCGTGCATTCGACGACGGCCAAACCGGCCGACTTGTACGGACTCGTTGCGGGCCTTCCGCTCGATTTCGCGCCCGGAACGGAGTTCGCGTACAGCAATACCAATTACGTCGTTCTCGGTGCGATCATCGAGCGCATCAGCGGCATGGCGTTTGCAGACTTCTTGCGCAAGCGTATCTTCGATAGCACGTCCTTCTCCGGAATCAGCTACGGGGAACCGGCGGGCAAGACCGTCGCCTTTGGTTACGGCGCTGCCGATCCGGCGAAGCCGCTGACGATCTGGTCTTCGAATGTTAGTTTTGCCGCCGGCGCCTTGTGGGCAACGCCGAGCGACATCACTCGCTGGGATGACGCATTCTTCAATGGGCGCGTGGTGCCGCCGGCGATGGTTTTGCGGCTGACGACGCCGCCGACGCTGCCCTACGCGAAGAAGACGACGTACGCAGCGGGATGGATAGTCGACGCCGTCGACGGGCACCCTGAGATCTGGCATAACGGCGGTATACCAGGCTTCAATACCCGCAACGCATATTTTCCGGACGAGCACCTTGCGGTTGTCGTTTTCGGCAATACGGCTCCATTTGTCGCTACGTCGATCACGCGCGATATTTTTCGCACGATCGTGCCGCTGACGGCGGCGCAACTCGCGGCCGAATCCGCGCCGGCACCGAATGAAGATCCGGCCATCACGGCACGCGTGCGCGAGCAATGGAACGAAACCGCGGGCGGACATATCGACCGCAGCCTCTACGATCCGGCAACTTCTGCACGGCTTCCGGATACACTCGTTGCAGCGGTCGGCGCTCAACTCGCACAGCTGGGCTCGCCGACGCAGTTCGTGTTTGTCAAAAAAACCGTCCTGCCGATGGGAACCGTCTACGTCTATCGTGTCGTAACGCCGGACGCGACCGTTCAGATGACGCTGAGCATCAACGACCAGGACAAAATCAACGGCATATTCTTTAAACCGGCTTAAGCCGGAGGAGGGATTATCATCATGCCGCGACCGGTTGCGTTTCTTCAACGATTCGGATTCTTTCTCGGGCTTGCCGGTCTCGTCGTGGCTGCGCCTGTAAGGGCCGACGCACCGGGATCTGCGGCGGATAATGCCTACTGGCTCGTTGGATCGTGGGTGTGCCATAGCCGGGCGGATAGTGCCGGAACCGCGACCTTCGCGCGTAATGCGGATGGCTCGATAACGCTGAAAGCCCTCTTCGGGCACGGCGACCGGACCGGCGAGTTCGACGAAACCTACCGCTTCGACGCAAAAAACGGCACCTGGACGTGGACTTCGACGCAAGCCGGACACCCCGGTCTGCTCGAGACGGCGACGGCGGGGCCTTGGACATCGCAAGACTGGACATTCGAAGGCACCGAATTTGCCGAAAGAATTCGGCAGGACAAGGTTGTGAATGCGCGCAGAATACAGCGACCGCTGCGCATGTTGTTCGTCAATTTGAATAACGCGTCATACGAGCGGGACTTTCAAGCCTATGTCCGCGGGCATTGGGCCACGTTCAGCAGCGAGAACTGCGCGCGTACCGGGGCAACCGCTCCTACCTAGCCGCGAACGCTCAGCCGCGCTGCACGAAACTAAGCGAAGCGGACGTATTCGTAATCGACGGGCGTGCCTTTGATGCCGGTTTCCGGCGGTGCGATCCACGAGGCCATCTTGCCGCGCTCGTAGACCGGCTGCATGAGGCTCTTGATGAACGCACGATCGCCTTCGCTCGGCATCCACGACGCGACGTTTGCATTGTAGAGCGCTTGAGCGATGATGTTGCCGTCGAGGTCGGTGGGAACGCCGGCCCAACTGCCGATGCCGCGCCGGAAACGCGTGCTCGGTAAGCGCAGCCTGACGGCGTGCCCCGCGCGTTCGATCCATTTGTTCCAACGCTGCAGACCCTTGAGACAATCCTCGACGTACGAGCCGCGCACGATTTCGTTGATCGCGTTGCGGTACGGTATCGACTCGACGCGTACGCGATCACCATCGGGCACTTCTAGGTCGTAGAGCGCGTCCCGCACGACGTGATCGCCGTATTTTTCCTCATCGGGCCGGCCCTTCACGCCCGACGCAAAATACGCCGCCGCGTTGGAAGACGCATCGGCACCGAAAAGATCGAGCGACGAACTGAACCAGAAATTCAAGTAGCGTTGGACCGTCGGTAAGTCGATCGCGCCCGCTCGCCGGATCGCGTCGGGATCGTCGGTGCGCAGTTCGGCCATCACTTCGAGCGTGCGCCGAACCACGCGCTGGATGCCGGTGTCGCCGACAAACATGTGGTGCGCTTCTTCGGTCAGCATGAACTTGCACGTGCGCGCCAGCGGATCGAATGCCGATTCGGCAAACGACTTCAGCTGAAACTTGCCGTCGCGATCGGTGAAGAACGTGAACATATAGAGCGAGAGCCAGTCGGTGATCGGTTCGTTGAACGTGGCGAGGATGCGCGGGTTATCGCTCGAGCCCGACCGGCGCATCAATAAGCCTTCCGCTTCCTCGCGGCCGTCGCGGCCGAAGTAGGCTTGCAGCAAGTACACCATCGCCCACAGATGGCGGCCTTCTTCGACGTTGATCTGAAAGAGATTGCGCAAGTCGTAGAGCGACGGCGCCGTATGACCGAGTAACCGTTGCTGTTCGACCGACGCGGGCTCGGTGTCGCCTTGTGTGACGATCAAGCGGCGCAGCGCGCTGCGATGTTCGCCCGGGATCTGCTGCCACGCCGGTTTGCCCATCTCGTCGCCGAAGCCGATCGTGCGATCCGCTTGCTGCTCGGCGAGAAAGATGCCCCAACGATAATCCGGCATTTGCACGTAGCCGTAGTTCGCCCAACCCTTTGCATCGACGGAGATCGCCGTGCGCAGATAGACGTCGCTGGCTTGAAAATCCGTCGGACCGAGATCTTTCCACCACGTGATGAATTTGGGCTGCCATTGCTCGAGCGCGCGTTGCAGCGAGCGGCTCGACGCGAGTTCGACGTTGTTGGGAATCCGGTCGGTGTAGTCGATCGCCATGGCGCTAAACTCGTTCCTGATCAAAGTGCGGCTTCGAGCCGCTGCCGTAGACTTTTAAGGCGCCGCGTTCGCCGGTGGCACTGGGACGCACGAAGACCCAGTTCTGCCACGCCGAAAGGCGCGCGAAGATCTTCGAATGCAACGTCTCGGCGCCCGGAAAGCGCAGGTTCGCCTCGAGCCCCGTCAACGCGTCGGGCGACAGCGCAGTGCGCTCTTCGATCGCTAGCCGCAGTTCGTCGTCCCAATCCAAATCGTCGGGGGCGATCGTGAGGAGCCCCGCCGCGAGCGCGTCTTCGGCCCGGTAAGGCTTACCCGTTTCGGCGCGTAAGGCCGCGAGTTGCGCGGCTCCGTTGCCGAAGCGCATCTGCAGGCGCGAGCGATCGGCGACGGTCGGATACGCGCCGAAATTGCGTTCGCTCAACGCAATCGCCGGCGCGTCGTCGTCGTCGCTCAGCAACATGTAGATGCGGTCTGCCGCGAGCGCCAGTTCGAACAGCGTGCCGGCAAACGCGCTGTCGCGATCGACGATCGCAAACATGCTGCGCGAGGTGACATCGAGCCGCGCCAGCGTGCGGCGTAAAAGGCCGGTCGTTTCGCGCACGAGCCAATCGCCGGCCTCGGCGTCCAACACGCGATCGACGGCCAGCACGCCGGCCGCGTCGCCTTCGGTGCGCAAGAGCAACAGGCCCAACTCGGATTCGTTCGTCCGCAACAGCAAGAGCGCGTCGTCGAGTTCGCGGGCGAAGGCGAGCGGCCACCATTTCGCCCCAAGCGCGTGGATCGCGGCGATGTCTTCCGGCTGCTCCGTGCGCGGCGCGCGCACCGTCAGCGTCGCGAGCCGGCGTTCGCGATCGAATGTCACATCGACGTGCGAATAATGAAAGCCGTTATCGTCGATCGTGCGCTCGAGCTCGTCGAGCGTGATGCCCGTGCTCCCGTCCTTGCGCAGCGAAGCGGCGGCTAGCGCTTGCGCACGGGCGCGTACCACATCGGCAAACGTCGATGGTGGCGCGATCGTATCGACGAGCCCCCACTCTTTCGCACGCGCGGCGCGCACGCCGTCGGCGTTGGTGGCAAACACGTCGGCGATATCGCGGCGCACGCCGCGCTTATCGACGAGGCGCGTCAGACCGCCGGTTCCCGGCAGCACGCCCAGCAATGGAACTTCCGGCAAACTCACGGCGGTCGAGCGATCGTCGATCATCACGATCTCATCGCACGCCAGCGCGATTTCATACCCACCGCCGGCGCACGAACCGTTGATCGCCGCCAGAAACCGCAGACCGTCGTGGCGCGAGGAGTCTTCCATCCCGTTGCGCGTCTCGTTGGTGAACTTGCAAAAATTCACTTTCCAGCGATGCGATGACGTGCCGAGCATATAGATGTTGGCGCCGGCGCAGAACGAGCGCTCGTTGCCGCTGGTGATGACCACGCTCGCCACGGATGGATGCTCGAAGCGGATCCGCTGTAGCGCATCGTGCAGCTCGATATCGACGCCGAGGTCGTAGGAGTTCAGCTTGAGCGCGTAGCCCGGGCGCAGACCGGCCGTCTCATCGACGTCGAGCGTCAGCGTTGCGACGCGACCGTCGGCGGTTAGCTTCCAGTGGCGATAGCGCGCGGGCGACGTCTCAAACAGTACGTCGTCGCGCCCGGCCGGCAGGGTGAGCATCGGCGCCTCCAGGAGGGGTATAGTGCAGTTTAGTACAGTGTGCACCTGTCTGCAAGCAGTATCGTGCAGGCAGTCGACCGCGGCCGGGGCCGGGAAGAGTCGCGTCCGCCTGCTTTTAGATTGAGGACCAATGATGCGATCGGGTGACATTTTTCCGGGGTCCGGCAGCCGCTTACCGGCGGTCGACCGCGATCAGCTCGACCCGGTCGGGCAAGGCCTCTACGACGAGGTCGCGGCCGACACGCGGTCGCTCGTCGGCTTCAGGGGCCCGGCCGGCATCGGACTTCACAGCCCGCAACTCTACGCGCTCCATCGCAAGGTCAATCAGTTCTTGCGCTTCGGGTCCGGCCTTGATGCGCGGTTGCGGGAACTGATGATTCTCGTTGCTGCGCGTGAGATGGATTCGCAGTTCGAATGGCACGCGCACGAAGCCGCGGCCAAGCGCGAGGGCCTCGAAGACGAGATCATCGATATCGTGCGGAAACGCAAGCGCGTTCGCGGCATCGGCGAGAAAGAAACGGCGATCATCAAACTCGGTCGCGAAGCGCTCGGCAAACATCGCGTGAAGCGCTCGACGTACGCGAACGCCATCGAGCTTTTCGGTGCCGAGACGCTGGTCAACCTTACGGCGCTCATCGGTGCGTACGCGACCACCGCGATCACGCTCTCCGTGTTCGCTCAGCAACTTCCCGACGGCGCGAAATCGACCCTGGACTGAGCGACCGTGCCTGAATCGCTCTACGTGGAGCGCGGCGGCTCGAATGGGCCGCTGCTGCTTTTGTTGCACGGTCTCGGTGCAAACGCTGCCGTCTGGGACGGTCTGCTGCCGATCGTGAGCGAGCGCTGGTCCGGTCGCTGGATGGCGCCCGATTTTCGCGGTCACGGCCGCTCGAGCCACGCCGCGCCGTACGGCTATGGAATGCATGCCGCCGACGTCGCGGCGTTGCTCGCGGCGGACGACGATGTGGTCGTGCTCGCGCACTCGATGGGCGGGCCGGTCGGATTGGTACTCGCCACGCAATTGTTCGGCGTCCGCGTGCGCTCCGTCGTGGCGTTCGCCGTCAAGCCCGACTTCAACCCGGAAGAAGTCGCGCGCATTCGCAACGTCGCCGGCGCCGGTTATCGTTGGTTCGACACGCGCGAAGCGGCGATCGAGCGGCAGATTGCCGTCGCCGGTTTGCGCGGACTCATCGACCCCGGCGATCCGCGCGCCGGCATCGGCGTTACCGCCGCCGGCGGAAAGTTTCGCATCGCCATGGATCCGGCCGCGAATCTCGTCCTGGGCCCGGAGTTACCCGAACTGCTGGCCGCTGCGCACGCGCCGGTGCATTTTGCGGCCGGCGACCACGATCCGCTCGTCGCCGTCGACGCGATGCGCGCGGTCGATCCAGCGGCGCACGTGTTTCCCGGACGCGGACATAACGTCCACGTCGAGGATCCGCTCGCGCTCTGGAATTTCGCCGAGCCGTTCTTAAGGGGCGAGATTCCCGGCGAATAGATCCGCCGCTCGAATCGGTTTGTGAATCGCGCCGACCGTATAGAGCATATCGAGTACCGGTTGCGCGTCTTGCACGCGCAGCGACGTCGCATACGTGACCCGCGGAATTTCCAACGGAACCGGAGCACCGGAATACTTTTCGAGGATCTTCGCACTCTGCGCGCGGTTGGCATTGGCCCACGCTGCGGCTGCGTTCAACGCGGTGCTAAGTTTGCGCACGATATCCGGGTGCGCTTGCGCGTACGCTTCGCTGGTGAAATACACGCCGATGAGAAAACTCTTCGCAATCGCATCATACGTCGGCGCCAGCAGGCGCGCGACGGTTCCATGCACCGCGTCGTAGAAACCCGGATTCGCCATCGCCGCCGCATCGATGCGACCGGCAGTGAGCGCCTCGAGCGTCTGGCTCTCCGGAATCTCAACGAAGCGCACGCTGCTCGACGTGCCGCCGTGGCGATCGATCCAGACTTTCGCAGCGTAATAGTTCATGTTGTTTATGTCGCGCACGCCGATCGTCTTGCCGCTGAGATCGGCGGCTTGGCGAATGGCCGAATTCTTCAGGACGACCAGCCCCGAGGTCGGCGTATCGCTGCTGTAGATGCCGGCCGGCGCGATCATCCGCAGCAACACGTTGTGATCGTACGCCAGCGCGACGGTCGGCACCGTAATACTGCCGACGTCGAGCGCACCCGAGGCGACGGCGGCCGTAACCGTCCCCGGATTGCTTTGAACGGTGAGGCGCACGTCGAGTCCGGCCTTGGTGAAGAACCCCATGTCGGCTGCGTAGAGGAAGGTAGCGGCGGTGTCGTTCGCCGGTCCGGCCATCGTAACAACCGGTAGAACGGCTTGCGCCGAACCCGCGAGGGGCAGCAGCACGAGGGCGAGGACCAGCGCAGCGCTTCTCTTCATGCGCGGCTGTTATCGCGCGACGTGAGAGAAGGTTCCTCCGTCACGCCATCTTAAGACCCGGTACGGCATCCCCGCTCATCATCGTCGTTTTCGGCTGCCTGCTACTCGGGAGAGTCTACATGTCGAAGTTCTCGGGCCGCGAAGCGGCCGCAGCCGCCGCCGCGCTCGCGGTCTTCTTCACGCTGGCGTTGCCGGCCCGCGCGCAAACGTTGCCGGTCGTGCACGTCATGACGGTTCCGATCGATGCCGGCGCGGAAGTGTACTACGCGAAGGACATGGGGTTCTTCACCAAGGCCGGGATCGACGTCGACATCACGCCGGCGGCCAACGGTGGCGCATCGGCCGCTGCGGTCGCCGGAAACGCGATCGACATCGGCTATTCCGACATGGTTTCGATCTCGTCGGGCTTCGGCCGCAACGTTCCGTTTGTCGTGGTCGCGCCGGCCGCACTGCACGAAGCGACGGCGCCGACGAACTTACTGCTCGTCGCAGCGAACTCGCCGATCCGCACGGCCAAAGACCTCGATGGCAAGATCGTCGCGGGCTCCGGCCTCGGCACGATTTCCGGCTACGCCCCGCGTGCTTGGATCGAAGCCAACGGCGGCGACGTCGCGTCGGTCAAGTTCGTTGAATCGCCGTTTCCGCAGATGCAACCTGCGCTCGAGGCCGGCCGGGTCGATGCCATTACGATCGCGGAGCCGTTCCTGAGCATCGCGCGCAAGACGGATCGCGTGCTCGGCAGTCCCTATGACGCGGTCGCCAAAGAATTTCTGATCAGCGCGTTTTTCACCACTTCCTCGTGGGCGAAGGACCATACCGATCTGCTCGATCGTTTTGTCGCGGCGATCCATGAAGCCGCCGTCTGGGCAAATGCGAACCACGCCAAGAGCGCCGAGATTTTATTGAAGTACGCGAAGCTCGATCCCGACCTCGCCGCGAACATGGTACGTGTCCACTACGGCGAACGGCTGACCCCGGCGCTGATGCAACCGGTCATCAACGTCGCTGCGAAGTACAGTAAGTTTCCCGCGTTTCCGGCCGACGAACTGATCTACAAACCAGGCCGTTAGTCGCCCATCTCGATGTGTTCGCCGTTTTCGTCGAAGTAGAACAGCGTCCGGAATTCTTGCGGCGGGCCGTTGTTGATGTCGGCGATGCGCGAAACGATCGCCAAGCGGTGCATCATCATCCCGTTGCGTTTCACCGTGCCGCCGTAGAAGTACCCCACTAGCGGCTGCTGGTTCGGCACGAGCGGCGCCAGCCGGCCGCGCCGAGAGAGCCCGTTCAGTAACTTCGTTTGCAGCGCGACCGGCATCAAGCGATCGGCATCGTCGGCGGTCATGCGAACCATCTCGAGGTCCGACTTGACCTTGTTGCCGCTCTCGGCCGCCACCCCGCCCTTCGACCAGCGGACGACTGCGTCCCAATCATCGGCGGAGATGCTGACGAACTCGACGCCGTAGCGGAAGGCCTTGGCGCCCTGGAGCGTGCCCGGCAACCTGCGCTGAACCTTCACGCGCGTCGGAATGACGCGTTCGTCGAGCTTGAGCCGGAGGATGAACTCGTCTTTCTCGATCGCGTTGCGCGAGAGAATTCCCGCACCGCTGGCACTGATGTCGAGGCCAATCACCGGGATCGGGGCTACTTCGGGCGCGGGAGTCCAGTCAGCGGAGAACGCCTTTTCACGGCGAGTATGCCGGCGCTTATCCTTATTTTTGTTCCCGAAGATCAGCTCGAGCACGCCTATACCCCAAATAGTTGGCGTTATTTTTCGACGAAAGTGCCGCTAATACACCCCTACGACATCGGGCTCCGCTTACCGCTTTACCAAAGCAAAATCCGAGGCGCACGCTCCTCGACAACATGGCCCAGATTCAGGCCGGGACGCGCATCGTCGCGCGGTCGCCAGCCGCCCGGGCGTATTGGTCCGGCCAGTCCGTCGCCGCCCCGAGGGCGCGCGCCGCAAAGTGCGGCCAGTAGGGGTCGCGGAGCAGTTCGCGCGCCAGGAAAACGAGATCCGCCCGCCCGTCCGCTACGATCGCTTCCGCGTCGGCCGGCTCCGTGATGAGCCCGACCGCGCCGGTAGCGATGCCGGCCTCACGGCGAATCCGTGCGGCAAACTGCGTCTGATAGAGCGGCCCGAGGGGGATCGTTCCCGGCGGCAGCGGCACCGCGCCACTCGAGCTGGCATCGATGAGATCGACGCCCTCTTCGCGCAGCCGCCGCGCGAGCTCGACCGACTGTTCGAGGTCCCAGCCACCGGCGACGTAGTCGGTCGCGGAGATCCGGACGAACAGCGGTAGTCGCTCGGGCCAGACCCTACGCACACTGCGCGCGACTTCGAGCGCCAGCCGCGTCCGGTTCTCGAACGAACCGCCCCAGCGGTCGCTGCGCCGATTCACCAGCGGCGAGAGAAACTGGTGAATCAAGTAACCGTGCGCGGCGTGGAGTTCGATCACGCTCCCGCCGGCATCGAGCGTTCGTTGCGCGGCCTCGGCAAAGGCGCGCACGATCTCCGCGATACCGGCTTCGTCGAGCGCGAGCGGCACCGGATACGATGGATCGAACGCGTCGGCGCTCGGTCCGACCGGCGTCCACCCGCCCTCGGTCACCGGCGCCGCACCTTGGCCGATCCACGGCACCTTGGTCGACCCTTTGCGGCCGGCGTGCGCGAGTTGCGTCCCCCACGCCGCACCGTGCTGCTTGCAGAACGCCGCGATGCGCGCGAGTTGTTCGACGTGCGCGTCTTTCCAGATGCCGAGATCTTGCGGTGAAATACGGCCGCCGGCGGTCACCGCGATCGCTTCGGTCAGCACTAACCCCGCGCCGCCGATCGCCCGGCTGCCGAGATGAACGACGTGCCAGTCGTTGGCGAAACCATCGGCCGATGAGTATTCGCACATCGGTGAAACGACGACCCGATTGCGCAGCGTCACCTCGCGAAAGCGAACCGGCGAAAACAGAACGGACATCGTCAGACCGCGCCCGTCTCGGAGTACAGCGCGGCGAGGGCGGCGTGATCGGTCAACCAGATGTGCGCTTCGTGTTGGCGCGCAATAACGAGCGCGCTCTCAAACTCGATCGCGCCGAACGGCCGGCCGAACACGTGCGCGTGAACAGTGATGTCGAGGCAAAACGGGCGCGCGTCCGGCGCCGGCGATGCGCTGATGATACGCTCGAACGTCGACGTGAACGCCGCCGGTTCGTTGCCGTAGCGCACCGAGTGCGGCATGTCGTTTACTTCCATCGTGAACGGTACCGCAACGAGCGCACCGGCGGGCGTATCGAGCCGCCGCGGCAAATCCACATCGAAGTAATCGGCGTGCCACGCAAAACCGTTGGCAGCAAGCAGTTCCGCGGTGTCGATGCTCGGCGTGCAGCGCGGACTCAGCCAGCCGCGCGGCTTTTGGCCGGTCGCCGCCTCGAGCGTGTCGATGCAACGAAGCAGATCGCGCTCTTCGTCGGCGCGCGTTTGCGTCGCCGGAATGATCTCTTGCGCCCAACTGTGTCCGCCAACCGCATGCCCGGCATCGACGATTGCCGTCATGAGCCGCGGATGTCGCTCCGCAACGATTCCGCTGGTGTAGAACACCGCGGTGGCGCCGGCGTCGGCCAAGACGTCGAGCAGCCGCCACGCACCGACGTTCGGGCCGTAGTCGGCCCACGACCGCGCCTGGAGATCCAGCACGCCGGGCTTGAGCGGGTTACCCATCGGGCCGATGCCGGGCGCGGCACCGTCGCCCCAGCCCTCGAGCATCACCGAAACGGAGACCGCGATCGCGCGGCCGTGCGGCCATGCCGCCGGAAGATCTGACATACGGGCATGGTCATTCCAGCCCATGATTTTTGCACCCGTTGGCAAATGTCGACTTTATGGGCAAGATTCGACACATCGCGATTTCCAGCGATCAACCCGGCAAGGCGGCGGCGTTTTTCAAAGAGGCATTCGGCCTGCAAGAAGTACGCAGCCACGGCATCGATGAGGTAACCGGCGAAGCCCGCGTCGGCGCGGCGGTCGGACTGACGGACGGCTACTTCAACATCACGTTTATCAAGTTCGCGACCGACCAAACCGGCGTCGGACTCGACTACAACGGCCTCCATCACTTCGGCTTCCAAGTCGACGATATGGACGAGCACACCGCGTTGCTCGAAGGGATGGGCGCGCCGTGCATCGCCGACAAGAGCATGATGCCGCCGGGCGCACATCTGGAGATCAAGTTCCGGGGGCCGGACGGCGTCGTGTTCGACATTACCGATCGGCCGTGGCCGGGAACGAAGTGAGAGCACTCGCGGTTGCGCTCGCGGCTGCGCTCGCCGTTGCCCTTCCGGTACCGATCCGCAGCCAAACCGTGCCGGTGCTGCGTGTCGCCTACATCGCCGTCGACGACGAAGCGGAAGCGATGTATGCCAAGGATGCCGGCTTCTTCGCGAAGGCCGGCTTGAACGTCGAACTGACGCCGATGGAAAACGCCGGCGCGATCTCGACGGCGGTGGCATCGAATTCGGTCGAAGTCGGATTCTTACCGTCGATCGTACTCGCGATCGCGCACAGCAAGAACATCCCGCTGGTCGCGATCGCGCCGGGTTCGGAGTTCACGCCGGCCGGGCCGATCACATCGCTGTTCGTCGCGCCCGGTTCGCCGATCCGCAAAGCGAGCGATTTAAACGGGAAGACGATTGCGGTTCCGGGCCTCGCATCGATCGCCGAATACGGCGCACGCACGTGGATCGAAAAGAATGGCGGCGATGTGTCGACGGTCAAGTTCCTCGAAGTACCGTTTCCAATTATGCCGGAAGCGCTCAACAGCGGCCGCGTCGATGCGGCGATGATCACCGAACCGTTTCTGACCCAGGCCAAGAAGACGGAACGCGTGCTGGCAGCGACGCCGTTCGTGGCAATCGCGCCCGAGTTCGCCTTCGGCGACTGGGTTGCAAATGCCCAATGGGCCAAGGATCACGCCGATGCCGTCGCGCGCTTCGCAGCGGCCATGCGCGAGACGGCGCAGTGGGCGAACAAGAATCAGGCCGCCAGTGGCGCCGTTTTGCAGAAGTATGCGAAGATCGATCCCGCGCTGGTTGCGACGATGTCGCGTTCGCAGTATGCCGACCGCATGGTGCCCGCGACACACCAGATCGTCATCGACGTCGCAGCCAAGTTTCGCTCGTTCCCCAGCTTCCCCGCCGCCGAGATGCTCGATTCGCGTTAAGGGCCCGGCCGTGGGTACGACGAGCGTGCAAGCATGAAACAGATTCTCGTTGCGGGTGGTACCGGCGGCGTCGGCGAGGGCATCGTACGCGCGCTGCTCGATGCCGGGCACCGCGTGATCGTTCCGTCGCGCAGCACTGAGCGACTCGATCGGCTCCGGCGCGATGTCGGTGGTGGCACCGCACTGACAACCTTCACCGGTGCGATCGGCACGATCGACGGAGCGCGGACGATTCGCGATCGGATCGCGAGCGAGATCGGCCGGCTCGACGTCCTGATCCCTTCGCTCGGCGGCTGGTGGGAAGGCGGATTGCTCGATACCGCGCCCGCCGTTTGGGACGCGGTCATGGACGAAATGCTGCGCACGCATTACGTATTCGCGCATGTCTTCATGCCGGTTATTCGCGCGCAAACGGGCGGCGGCCGCTACATTGGGATCGGTGGCGGAGCAGCGTATCATCCGATTCACAACTCGAGCCTCGTATCCATCGCAGCCGCGGCCCAACTCATGCTGACTCGGGCGTTACGCCGGGAGATCGACGATCCCGCGGTCGATATCCTCGAACTCGTGGTCGACGGTCCCGTACGAACGCGCGATTCCGAGAGCATCGCTGGGCCCGAGTGGATCACCGCCGATGACGTCGGACGCGTTGTCGTCGAGCTCGTTACTCATGGAAAGACGACCGATCCGGGGACGCGTACGGCGGGGCCCATACTGCGAATGCGACCACACCCACGTACGGGAGACACATCGTCATGAGCCCCGATTCGTTTAGCGACGTCTGTCATTCACTCGACTATCCGATGACCGTCGTGACGGCGTTCGACGGTCGCGAACGCAGCGGATGTTTGGTCGGTTTTCACACCCAGTGCAGCATCGATCCTCACCGCTGGATCGTCTGCATCTCGAAATCCAACCATACGTTCGGCGTCGCGGGCCGAGCCGAGTGGCTCGTGGTTCATCTCTTACGCGACGATCAGCATGGCCTCGCGCAGTTTTTCGGCGGCGTCACGGGCGATGCCATCGCACCGCACGAGAAGTTCGAATATACGGCGTGGCGCCCCGGTCCCGGTGAAACGCCGATCCTCGCCGGCTGCGACTGGTTAGCCGGGCGAGTGCTCGAACGCATCGATTGCGGCGATCACGTCGCGCACCTGCTCGAGATAACGGACGCCCGTGAAGAGCATGCGCCCGCGCCGCAGTTGGGCTTTCACGCCGTACGGGACATCCGCCCCGGACACGTGCCCTAGCTACTTGTGCGCGCGGTAGCGCCCCATCGTCTTGACGGCGGACTCCGCGAACGAGGTGTCGACCGCGTCGTCGACGCTAACGTTCGGATCGGTCAGCAAGCCTTGATCGCGTAGGAAGGCGAAATCTTCTTTGAGGCTGTCCATGTTGACGTGACCGTTGGGATCGTTGGCACTAGCCGTCATCGAGCGAAATACGCTCGGATCCTTGTTGCCCGTGACTTCGGTAAGCACGGCCACCACGTCGTCGGCCGTGCGTCCGCGCAGGTGGCCATTCACCAAAGCATCGTTGTAAAAGCGCACGCCCTTGAGGTACGCCAGCATGAACTTCTGGGCGACGTCGCGCCGGTTTGTGATAAACGGGCCGCCGTACATCAGCACCGTGAGCTGCTGATTGGGATAGATTTGATCGTTACCCATCACGCGTACGGCATAGCCGGCGCGTTCGGCGATCGTGGCGTTCGGCTCGGGCAATGCCGCTGCATCGATGGCGCCGTTATCTAACGCGACGATCATCAGCGGGAAGCCGAGGTAGACGTGCTTGACGTCGTTGTATTGCAAGCCGCCCATTTTAAGGAACTTTGCGACAAAGACGGCGGCGGCAGTTCCGGGCGCGCCTTCCGCAAAGCGTAGCCCCTTGAGATCTTTCGGCGATTTGTATTCGCCACTCGTCACGAGCGCTTTGCGAACAAGAATCGGCTGAAAGCCGTAGCCCGGCGCGGACGAGCCTTTGTCCGCGACGATCTTCACGTTGACCTTTGCCGCGAGTGCGTTGTACAGCGCGGCCGACGGTGCGCCGGCCGCGACGTCGAGCTGCCCCGCGCCCGCCGGGGCCATCATCTTAGACGCCGAATCGAACGGCAGCAGTTTGGCGTCGATGCCCACTTCTTTGAAGTAGCCGAGCTTGGCCGCGAGCAGGATCGGGACGTCGGTCGTGCTGTTCGTGATGCCGACGGTGACGACCGCATCGGGCGCGCCTTGGGCAGCGACGGGCAGGCGTCCGCCCGCGACCAAGGCTAGGGCCAGAGCCATAACGGCAAAGTTGCGCATGGCGCGGCCTTCTTGGCGAGCGGTAGGCACTCCGCTCAACCGCAACGTAGAGCATTCCCATGTCACGTATGAACGATGTCGGCGGGATGCACGGATTCGGTCGCATCGATACCACCGACGATGGTGCAGCCTTCCATCATGAATGGGAAGCGCGCGTCTTTGCCATCAATCGTTTGCTGATGAAGGCCGGCATCTACAATCTCGATCAGTTTCGCGATGCCGTCGAACGCATGGATCCGGCAGACTACCTTAAGGCGTCGTATTACGAACGCTGGCTGGCCGGCGTCGAAACGCTCCTTGCCGAGCGCGGCATCACGCAATGAGGTTTGAGCCGGGCGAGCGCGTGCGCACGCGCGTGATGAACCCGGACGGGCATACGCGCATTCCGGTATACTTGCGCGGCCGTCCCGGTAGCATCGTTCGCTGCGCCGGAGTGTTCCCGTTCAGCGATGCCGTCGTCGCCGGCCGGCCCGTCGATCAGGCGCTCTATACGGTGATGTTCTCGGCGTGCGACCTGTGGGGCGCCGACGCCGATAGCTCGCAAACGCTGGCCGCCGATTTATACGAAAGCTATTTGGAGAAAGACACGTGAGCGACACGCATGCGCACGATCACGAGCACGATCACGATGCGAGCGCCGCGATTTCGAATCGCGTCAAGGCGCTCGTGGCCACGCTCGAGAGCAAAGGCCTCGTAACCGAAGCCGAGATCGACGCCACGGTCACGTCGTTCCTCACCGGCGCGCAGCCGGCGAACGGCTTTCGCGCCGTCGCCCACGCCTGGACGGATCCCGGCTTCAAGACGCGGCTCCTCGCCGACGCCACCACCGCGGTGGGCGAGCTCGGCATCGATCTCAGTCATTGGGCGCCCGTAAAGATTCGCGCCGTCGAAAACACACCCGAGTTGCACAACGTCATCGTATGCACGTTGTGTTCGTGCTATCCGCTCTCGCTGCTCGGACCGTCGCCTACCTGGTACAAGAGCGAGGCGTATCGTTCGCGCGTCGTTCGCGACCCGCGCGGCGTGCTGGCCGAATTCGGCGTGCAATTGCCACCCGGCAAAAACGTGCGCGTCTGGGATTCCACCTCCGAATTGCGTTATATCGTGGTTCCCGAGCGTCCGGCCGGAACCGCCGGGCTGAGCGAGGCCGAACTCGCGGCGCTCGTCACGACCAACGGCCTGATCGGCACGGCTCTCCTGTGAACCAGCGCGACAAAGCCGAAGCGTTACGCAAGCTGCATCATCAACCGCAACCAGTCGTCTTCGTCAACGCGTGGGACGCAGCGAGCGCGCGCATCATCGCATCGCTCGATTTTCCGGCTATTGCCACCACCAGCGCGGGCATCGCGTACGTCGCAGGGTTCCCCGATGGCCAAGCGATTTCGCGCGACCGGATGTTGGCGCACGTCGCCACGATTGCCGGCGTCGTCGATCTGCCGGTCACCGCCGACCTCGAAGGCGGTTACGGTCCGGCGGTGGCCGACGCCGTCGCGACCGTGCGTGGCGCAATCGCCGGCGGCGCGGTCGGCATGAATTTTGAGGACAGCGTCCCGGACTCGCCGGCACTGTTGCCGATGGAAGCACAAGCCGCGCGTATTCGTGCGATTCGCAGCACCGGCAATGAACTCGGCGTGCCGTTCGTCATCAACGCCCGCACCGACGTATATCATGCGCGCGGAAGCGACGGCGAACGCTTCGCCGAAACGATCGCCCGCGCTAAAGCCTATCTCGACGCCGGCGCCGATTGCATCTTCGTACCGTTCATCGACGACGAAGCGCTGATCGGCCGGCTCGCAGCTGCGATTCCCGGACCGATGAACATCTTAGCCGGCGGCACAACACCCGATGTCGCGACGTTAACGCGCCTAGGCGTCAAACGCATCAGCCTCGGCTCCGCACCAGCTGCACACGTGCTCGCCGCGTTCCGCCGCGCCGCGCTCGAAGTACGCGATCGCGGTACGTACACGTTCGCCACCGACCGCATCTCGCACGCGGAACTCAACGTCCTTCTCGCACGCACGTAAAAAGGGGTACGCCGTGTTCGACCACCACCGTATTTCGCGCGCCGGTCTTCTCGCCGGCGCGGCGTTACTCGCACCGGGCGCGGCCTGGGCGCAAAACGCGAACGTCTTGCCGAAGTCCGCGGTGTGGAGTAAGAGTTACACCGCGACCAAGGGGCCCGTGCAACTGGCGGTTTATCGCAAGCGGCTTGGCGCGCCGCGTCCCGGTGAGCGGATGCGGCCAGTCTTAATTCTCGCCCACGGGTCGTCCGTTTCAGCCTTACCGACATACGATCTGGTGGTTCCGGGCGCCGGCGAATACTCGGTGATGGATGTCTTCGCGCGGCTCGGCTACGACGTGTGGACGGTCGACTTCGAGAATTATGGGCGCTCGTCGCGCACCGACGCGACCTCGGATCTCTCAAGCGGCGCCGACGATCTCAAAGCCACGGCCGACGTGATCGCCCGCGAGACCGGCGTGACGACCTATCAGCTTTTCGGCGAATCCTCGGGCGCGTTGCGCGTCGCACTTTTTGCAGCGCGCAACCCGTCGCGCTCCGGACGCCTCGTGCTCGCAGCCTACACGTATACCGGTGCGGGATCGCCGACCCTGGCGACGCGCGGCAAGGATCTCGAGTTCTACAAGACGCACAACCGTCGTCCGCGCACGCAAGCGATGATCGACAGTATCTTCACGCGCGACAAGGCCGGGACGTCCGATCCGCGCGTAGCGCCGGCGATCGGAAAGGCCGAGTTAGGATACGGTCAGGAAGTCCCGACCGGAACCTATTACGACATGGTCGCAAATTTGCCGGCGGTCGAGCCGGCCAATCTACCCAATCCCGTCCTGCTGTTGCGCGGCGAATTTGACGGCATCGCGACGATGGAAGATCTCGTCGCCTTCTACGAAAAACTGCCGAACGGCGATCGCGCGTTCTCCGTGTTACCGGGGATGGCGCATTCGGTCATCTGGGGCATCAACCGCCAGTTGTGCTGGCACGCGATGCACGGGTTCCTCAGCCAGCCGCACTACGGCGCATAGACGGTCGGCGAAAACAGATCGGCGGCGTGCGGTGAGGGTTTGATCACACCGTAACCCGCCAGCATGTCGAGCACCGGTTGCGCGTCGGCTGCACGCAGGCGCTCGGCATAGGTGACGCGCGTATATCCGGCCGGAATCGGCACGCCGGCGTACTTCTCGAGAATCTTGGCGCTGGCCGCCTGATTCTGATTCGCCCACTTACCGGCAGCAATGATCGCAGCTGCGAACTTGCGCATCGTTTCGGGATGCGCTTTGGCGTACGCTTCCGTCGTGAAAAACGCTGCGATGAGAAACTTATCGCCGATCGCGTCATAGACCGGACCCAACATGCGGCCTTCACCGTGGAGCGCATCGTCGAGCGCGGGTTCGCTCACCGATGCCGCGTCGATGCGGCCTTGCTGCATTGCGGCGATGTCCGCGGTATCCGAGATCTCGATCCAGTGGACGGATTTCGAATCGCCGCCGTTCTTATCGATCCACGCGTTGGCCCCGTAGTAACTGAGGTTCGAGAGATCGCGCGTCGCGAGCGTTTTACCATTGAGATCGGCTGCCTTGCGCAATGGAGAGTTCTTGAGCACGAAGATTCCCGACGTCGGCGCGGCGCTCGAATAGATCGAACCGGGCGCGATGATCGTGATCGGAACGCCCTTTTCGCGCGCCACCGCAACGGAGGGAACGGTCAATCCGCCGATGGCCACCGAGCCTGAGATGACCGCCGGCGCAACCGCACCGGCATTGTTCATCGACATGACCTTGACGTTGAGGCCGGCCTTCGCAAAAAAGCCCATGTCGGCGGCGTAAAACACTTCGCCCGACGAATCGTTCGGCGGCGTGGCGACGACGATTTCATCACCCGTTTGCGCGGCAACGCGCGTGCCCGGCGATAGACAAAGCAGCGGCGCCGCAAGGAGTGCGGCGCAGACGATTCGCTTGGCAATCATTAGGATTCCCTTCTTCGCCGTGTCCGGCGGACCTATCGTGGGTATAGCGGCTACATGAGCCCGCAATCGCTCACCAACCGCCCGGCCGCAGCCGGAATCGACCCGGCTCGCCTGCAGAAATTCGCGACAGCCATGGCGCGGCGCGACCGCAGCCGGCACCGGCATTGGCTGCGCGACGACGATCTCGAACGCGCGATTCGCGGTTATGCATACGCCGCCGCAATCGCCGAGCAGCACGCACTCACCCTCACGGGCGATGACATCGATACCGCGATCTGCACCTACCGTCGCGTGCGCCGGCTGCCGCGCCGGACCGAACCATCGCAGCGCTCGCTGATTGCGCTGATGGACGGCGCGCCCTAGGCTTCGGACAGGCTGGAGAACGACCGGCCCCGGCGAACGCTTTTCGGCGATGAAACGTTTGGAGGCGATGGCGCTAGCTGCCGGCGCGCTCGGATTGGGCGCCGAGCCGGCGTTTGCGCAAACGGCGCCGGCGCTCGCGCCGATTCGGATCGGCACGCTGCCGATCGAGTCGGGTGGCCAGGCCTACTACGGCGACGATCTCGGCTTTTTCCGGAGCGCCGGCCTCGATGCGCACGTCGAAGCGATGTCGAATGCCGGTTCGCTCGTCAGCGCGGTGATCTCGGGAGCGATCGACGTCGCGCCGACCAACTGCGTGACGCTGAGCCAGGCGTATGCCAAAGGGCTGCCCATCTATTACGTTGCGCCGGGTGCCGTCTACAACGGCCAATCGCCGACAACCGAACTTGCGGTTGCGAACGACTCGACCTACCGGACGGCGAAAGACTTGAACGGCAAGCGCATCGCGGTTCTCACGCTAGGCGGCTTTCTGCAAGTCGCCACGCAGAACTGGCTCGATCTCAGCGGCGCCGATTCAAAAACGGTGACGTTCCTCGAGCTCCCGTCGTCGGAGATCGTGGCGGCGCTGCAGGCAAAACGCGTCGATGCGGCCGGCTTGCCCGAGCCATTCCGTTCCAGCGCCAAAGCGCAGAACTCGGTGCGCTTCATCGCCGCCCCGTACAGCAGCGTCGGAAAACGCGTGATGACGAGCGCGTGGGTCGCCAACCGCTCGTGGGTCGACGCGAATCCCGTCATCGTTGGACGCTTCACCGCGGCCCTGCGCACGACCGCGCAGTGGGCCAACACGCACGAACACGAATCGGCCGCGGTGCTCTCGAAGTACCTCCATCTTCCGGTTGCGGTCATCGAGGGCATGAATCACGATCCGTTCGGGATTCGCACCGACGTTGCCACGATTCAACCGATCATCGACGTGTGCGCGAAGTACAACCTCATCCCGCGCCGATTTTCCGCTAGCGATCTGTTTGCTCCGAACGTAACCTGACGAAGGGAACCCCACCAATGCCGACACCCAAGATCCGCCACCTCGCCATTTTCGTACGCGATACCGAGAAGGTCGCGCAGTTTTATCAGAAGGTGTTCGATATGGAGTTGGTCGGCAGCAAAGGTCCGGGCAAGTCCCAGTATTTGAGCGATGGCTATTTGACGCTGGCGATCTTACCGCACTCGACCGAAGGTTCGGTTCCGACCGGGCTCAACCACTTCGGCTTTTCGGTCACCGACCGCGCAGAAATCACGCAGCGGCTGGTGAGCGAAGGCGTCGGCGAACCCACCGCACGCCCCGCCGACCGCGCCTACGCCGAATTTCGCGGCTGCGACCCCGAAGGCAACATGTTCGATCTCTCCGAGAGCTTCGAAGAGACGCGCCGGCCCGATCTCGTTAGCGCAAACCGGGCGCGATAAGGTCCTTCGCATCGAATGCTGCCGGAATCGCTTTGTATTTCGCGCAGATGTCGATGACTGGTTGAATGTACTTCGGTTCGAGCGGTGAGTAGCCGATGCGGTGCGTTTGCGCGATCACGGCCGGATCGACTTTGCTGAATTTGGCCAGCACGTCGACGGCGTCCGAAGGGTGCCCCACGACGTAGCTCGCGGACTCGCGCATCACGCGCGCGAATTTTTGCAGCGTCGCTTGGTTCTTCGCCGCATAGTCGGCCGTGACGAACCATCCGGTCACCATGAATTGCAGTGCGACCGCATCGAACGCGTGGGCGAAGATCCGCACTTTCTTCGCATCGAGCGCCTGCTGCAGCACCGGATCCGCGATGAAGCCCGCGTCGACGCGGCCGGCCGCCAGCGCATCGGGAATCTGCGAGAACGGAAACTCGAGCAGCTTCAGGGTACCCGAGTCGCCGCCATGCGCGTCCACCCAGGCCTTGGTGGCCATCGTCGTGAGATCGTTTAATGCAGGTACGGCCAGGGTTTTTCCGTTGAGGTCGGCCGCCGTCTTGAGCGGTGAGTCGTATTTCACTGCCAACACGGAATAGGGAAACTTGGTGTCGTACAGACTTCCGCCCGCGACGAAGACGAACGGGAAGCCTTTCGCGTGCGCCGTGATGATGGCAACCAGCGACGACTTGCCGACGGCATATGAGCCGCCGGCGACTCCGGCAGCGATCGCCGTGCCGCTAGCGGCCGGCTGCACGTCGATATCGAGACCCGCTTTGCGAAACATGCCGCTCTGCAGCGCCCACAGCGCCGGGGTTACGGATTCTTCCGGCACCCCGGCGAGGATCATTTGGCCATTGCTTTGGGCGGATGCGGCCGAGGGCGCAACGAGAATTGCGCCGCCGAGCGCGAGTGCGGTTTGCCGGTTCATGCTAATCCATTCAACGCGCCCATCGTGCGCGCCGTTTCTTCATAGAAGTGCCAGAATTTGCGAATCATTTTCGGATCGGTGTTTTCGCGCGTCAGGGCGGCTAGTTCTTCGCCGACGATATAGCGCGGCGTGCCCATCTGCAGGGTTTGGACTTGCAGCTTCGCGTTGAGTTCGGCGGTGATCATGCGCACGACCGACTGTTCGACCGTCGCGCCCACCACGACCGTCCCGTGCTGACGTAATACGATCGCACCGGCCGCACCGAGTTGCTCGGCAACCGCGACACCACGCACCGCCGTATTGATCAGCACGGCTGAATCGAACGTCGGCGCACCGGCTTCGGGCAAGAACGGATTCACGCACGTAACGTGTCGCAACGGCTGTCCGATGATCGAAAGCGCGAGGATGTTTTCGGGATGCGAGTGCACGATCGAAGCGACGTCGGCGCGGCGGCGATAGATCTCCGTGTGAATGTGGTACTCGCTCGGCGCTTCATCGCCGATGCCGATCCGCTTGCCGGTGTTGAGGTCCAGCGGAACGATATCCGCTGCGGTGAGGGTCGAGCGGCTTGCCTTGCGCGAGTTGATCCACATTACGTTGGGATCATCCGCGTCGCGCACGCTCACGTGGCCGTTCATGTCCATGACGTTGGTCGCGTAGCAAATACGCACGGCGCGCGCGATGAGATCGCCGTACGCCGATGGCCGCGTGAGCGTTGATTCAAGCATGATTTTCCATTCTGGACGCCCAACCCGCGAACCCTTGCCCGCCCGGTTCCCCCTCATCATCCCGAGCTCGTCGAGGGACAGCCGCCTAACGACGATTGAGGCGGCCCTTCGACAAGCTCAGGGTGACATCGTTGTCGTCGGCGTCGGGCGCTCTTCCAAGAAGTCGCCGGCGGACGCCATCTGCAACGGGGCGCCGCGCCAGCGTACGTCGTGACCGGTGAGGCCACGCGCCCAGGCGGCGAGTCCGAAGCAATCGCGCGCGGGGATCATCCATATCGCCGCCGGCGGAACGCCGAGCGCACGTGCAGCGACGCGTTGCAGCGCGATGCGCGCGAGGACCGCGCTTGCCAGGAGCACGCCGGCCGGAACGCGGCGCGACGCAACTGCGAAGGCGAGCAGTGCCAGCGGTACGGGAAAGGTGAGAAACATCCCGGCGTAACCGAGCGGCTGCAGTCCGCGAATCGTGCGGTGCCAGCGCAGTTCGTGTTCCCACAAAATCGGCAGCGTTGAGTCGGAGACCATCGTGCGGATGACGTACTTCGAGATGACGACGCGCAGGCCGCGCTGGGCGATGAAATGCCCGAGCATGAAATCGTCGGCGAGATGCGGCGCGAGCGCGTCGAAGCCGCCGATCGATTGCAACACCGCCGCGCGAAAGGCGTTCGTCGGACCGAAGCAGTGGCGTAACGGGCCGAAGAGCCGGTCGACCAGCGCCGAGGGGATGAACTGTTCGTTCATGAACATCGCGCCGAGTTTCGATGCAAACGTATCGTCGGGCACGCCGGCGAAGAGACACGTCACCGCGCCGATGTCCGGCGACTGCAACGGTGCGGTCACCGCGCGCACGTAGTCGGCATCGACGCGCGTGTCGCTATCGGCGAGAATCAGCGTGCTGTTGTGCACGAGACGCATCATCGAGAGCACGTTGGCGAGCTTCGGATTGCGCGCGCCTGCGACTTCGCCGATGTCGATGTCGATGCGGCGCTCCGGGAACGCAGCGGCGACGCTGCGCGCGATCGGCAACGCTGCGTCATCGGCGTTGGCGACGCCGAACACCAACTGCAGCTCCGGATAATTCTGCTCGGCAAAGGCGCGGAGGTTCTCTTCGAGCAGCGGTTCCGCTCCGTGCAGCGGGACCAGCAGCGTGACCGGCGGCTGCCCTTCCGCTTCCTCGCGTTCGCGCCGGCCGAAATGCGCGGATGCTGCGATGGCGGCGATGGTATACCCCAGCGACGCGACGGCCGCGATCTCGACCGTCAGTGCGGCGGCGCGACGCAGCGAACTTCTGAATCCCACGCGGCCGTTTTCCTCATCGCCGAAGGCGGGCCCGCTCGCCGACTGCGCGAAGCGATACCGGTCGATGGAAAATACCGGTACGGAGCGTTTTCGCAATCGCGATCACCTCGCGATCAACGCGTTATGGGTGGGGGTCCACTTCCAAGACGCGGCGCTGATGACGATCCTGGTCCCCGCCCTGCTGCTCGTGCTCGCACCTGCGAACCACACCAACGTGCTGGCCGCACTCTCCACGATCGCAGCGATCGCGACGGCGATCGTCCCGCCGTTCGCCGGCGCACTCTCCGATCGAGCCCGGCGCAAGGGCGGCGACCGGCGCATTCAGACCGCGATCATCCTCGCGGTCGATACGATCGCGCTCCTCGTCATGGCGCAAGTCTCGACGATCGCGGGCCTCACCGGCGCGGTCGTCGTCGCGACCGTCGCGTTGATGAGCGGCTCGACCGTCTATCAAGTGCTGCTGCCGGAGATCGTGCCACGCAAGCTCTGGGGGACCTCGGCCGGCTTTCGCGGCGCGATGACGCTCGTCGGCACGATCGTCGGCCTCGGCCTCGCCGCGCTGCTGCCGGCCCGTGAAGCGCTGCTGGTTGATGCGGCAGGTGTTGCGCTCAGTGCGCTCACGTTGTTCTTCGTGCCGCCGTCTCCGCCGTTCGTCGACGAGGTGCGTTCCGGTGCGACCGTGCGCGATCGCTGGGACCTGTTCGTCACGCTGATCGGCCGCGCGTGGATCGTGCTCGGCATGACGCTGCTCAACACGTACGTGCTGTTCTTCTTCAACGACGTGCTCGGCATTCACAATGCGTCGTTCAACACCGGGCTCGTGGCCGCGGCCGCGATGGTGGGCGCGGTTGCCTCAAGCGTCGCGGCCGGCGTGCTTTCCGACAAACTCGATCGCCGGCTCGTCGTGTGCCTCTCCGGTTTACCGATGACGCTCGCGGCGCTGGGCTTCGCGCTCTTCCCCGACGCACATGTGATCTTCATCTTCGGCGCGCTGTTCGGCCTCGGCTACGGCGGCGTGTTCTCGGTCGGATGGGCGCTCGCGCTCGATTCCGTGCCGGCGCTCGGCGACGCAGCGCGCGATCTCGGGCTGTGGGCGACGCTTTCGAACTTGCCGATGATCATCGCACCGGCACTCGGCGCACTGATCATCGCGCACGGCTCGACGCCGAGCGACGGCTATCGTTGGCTGTTCGCGACCGCGGGCGCGTGCTTCTTGCTCGGCTCGCTCACGGTGCTGGCGGTGCGCAACGCCAACGGAAAGCCGGCCGCATGAAGACCAATCCGGCGATGCAGTTCGCCGCCAGCCTCGCGCGCCGCATCTATCTGCCGTCGAAAATCCGCATTCGTCAATGGGGTGCGTTGCCGGCGCCGCGCGGACCGACCGTGCTGGTCACCAATCATCAACACGTGGACGAAGGCGAGATCATCTTCGCGCGAACGTTCTTGAAGCATCCGCACATTCCGATGATCGCGGTCAACTCGCGCCGCACGTTCGAGACCGGTTTCTTCGCCGCGCGTTTGCCGTGGACGGCGCCCTTAACGCGCCGGCTCAATCCGACCGGATTGTGGTTGCGCTGCGGCTTGCTGCCGATCGAGAACCATCTGCACTCGCGCGCACTCATCAGTCTTGCGGAAGAAGTTCGCACGAAGCATGGCAACCTGCCGCTCGAAACGATTCTGCCGGACGACGTGCTGGCAAAACTCGATCTCACCGGGCGCCGCTTAGCCGATCTTTGGACGCCCACGTACTTCGCGCGCGCGCAAGAAACCGTGAAGCTGGCGAACCTCAAACAGCCCTACCGCCGCGAGGCGCTGGAAAATTTCCGCACCACGATGACCGCCGATATCGCGCTGGTCGTCGAACGCGTGCGCGAGGGCGCGACGTTCTACGTGACGCCGGAAGGCGATTTCAGTCACGACGGCCGCATGCGTCCGATGCGTAACGGGCTCACCGAAGCGGTCTTGCCGGTTGCCGAGCCGTGGCTGTGCGCGATCGCCTACGACCCATTCCGCGGAAAACGCCTCTCGATGCTCTACCGCATCGTCCCGCCGGCCAATCGCGACGATCTCGGTACGTCGCTCGCAGCCGCACGCGCGGTAACGACGAGCGCGCTGCTGGCAACGTTTCTCTGCAACACCGAGGGAGCGTTCGGCGCGGCGGATGCGCAGCAAAGCGTCCGCGCGCAACTCGAAGGGCTGCCGGCCAACGTTTTCGTCGATCCGGAGTTGCAACGTGCGCCCGAAGCCGTCGCCGGCGAAGCACTGACCGTGCTCGTGCGACTGGGCATCCTTGCGGCCGATGGCGCACGCTACCGCTTGACCGAAACGCGCACCGACGCCCGCTTCCCCCACGTCGCCGACATGGTCGCCTTTCAGCGCAACATGCTCGAAGAAACGCTCGCAGCGGCGGCGCGACTCGCATGACGCGGGTGATCGCGCTCTTGCGCGCGGTCAACGTCGGCGGCACCGGTAAGGTGGCCATGCCGGAACTGTGCAAATTGCTGACCGGTCTCGGCTGCACCGGCGTGAAGTCGCTCTTGCAAAGCGGCAACGTCGTCTTCGGCTGCAGCGGGCCGGCCGGCGCTGCGCTCGAGACCGCGCTCGCAACCGCCGTCGCCAAAAAACTCGGTATGACGACCGAGTTCTTCGTCCGCACGGCGGGCGAGTGGGACAAGATCGTTGCCGGCAATCCGTATCCGGACGCCGCGCGCGACGATCCGAGTCACCTCGTCGTGATGACGTTCAAGTCGGCGCCGGCAGCCAAGAACGTGGCGGCACTGCAAGCCGCCATCACCGGCCGCGAAACGGTGCAGGCGGCGGGGAAGCAGGCCTACTTCGTGTATCCCGACGGGATCGGCACCTCGAAGCTCACCAACGCCATCATCGAGCGCAAGCTCGGCATGAACGGCACGGCACGTAACTGGAACACCGTACTCAAGTTGGCGGCCGCGGTCGCCGCCTTAGGAAGCGACGGCTAGCGCGAGCTTCGCGTTTTCTTTGCGCGGCGGCAGCAGGCGCAGACCGAGCAGCGCGGCCGTCGCGATGAACGGCACGATGCGCGGCCGCAGCAAACGGCGATCGATGCGCGACATCATCGCGCGTTCTTCAGCCAGCGCGAACTCCAAAAACATCTTGGGGGACACGCCTTCGAGGATCGCTTGCGAACCGCCGCCGGTAAGATCGAGCGGCGCCGGCACGACGGCCGCGCCTTGCGCCCCTTGCGCCGTGTGCATGATCGCGCGGAAATGATACTTCAGCGCGTCGATCGTGCGGCCGAGCGCGCTGTTGTGTCCCGCCAACGCCTCTTCATAACGCCACCAGTTGATGAAGAACACGATGTGCCGCGCCTCTTCGAACAAGATGTGTTCGAAGACGTCGAGCAAGCCTTTGGGAAAGATCTGCTTCTGCCGCGCGAGCGCGAAGCCGCCGAAACCGACGAACGAATCCGTGCACTCGCTGAAACCGAAAATGACGAAGTCTTCGCGCGATACCGGCAAGCTCGAGAGCGGAACCGACGGGACGTCGATCTCGTAGCGTTCGAGCATGTGGTTGAGCAGGCGGCCGTGACGGCCTTCCTCATAGCCTTGCAGCTCGACGGCTTCGCGAATCACCGGGTCGGTGAGCGTGTTGGAAAACGTCGCGATCATCCGGTCGGCTTCTTGTTCCATGCTGCGCGCGAAGCTCCAGAACGGAAATGCGCGCAACAAGTCGACATACCGCGGTTCGAGCTTCGGCCACGGCAGGGCCTCGGGCTCAAACGGCAGATGCGTGTCGATGAACGTTTTGCAAAAAAGATCGCGGTGTTCGATCGATCCGACGCGGGGCTTCACGCCGTGACGGCCTCGCCCCGGCGCTTGGCCGTCGAAATGTGGCGCTCTTTCAGGTAACCGAAGAACTCGCCGCCTTCGCGCAGCCGGCGGGCCATCATCTGACGGCTGGACATCATCTCGCCGACGATCTTCGCGATCTTCTTCGGGCGGAAGTAGAACTCGCGATACATCCGTTCGACCGAATCTTCGATCTCAGCGGTCGAGAGCGTGTCGTAGCTCAGCGTCGAGGTCTGAATGCCGTTTGAGCCCGAGACGAGATCCTGGCGCGCGAACCAGCCGTTGGCCAGCGCCTGATCGTAGAGCGCCGTGCCCGGATACGGTGAGGCGATCGACACCTGGATCGTGTGCGGGTCGAGTTCTTTGGCGAACTCGATCGTTTCGCGAACGGTCTCCGGCGTTTCGACCGGCAAGCCGATGATGAACGTGCCGTGGACCTTGATACCGAGCTTGTGGCAGTTCTTCATGAATTCACGCGCCATACCGAGATTCAAACCCTTGCGAATGCGGTGCAGAATCTCTTGATTGCCCGATTCGAAGCCGACCAGCAACACACGCAGGCCGTTGTCGCGCATCGTCTTGAGCGTATCGTAGTCGACGTGCGCGCGGGCGTTGCAGGCCCAGCTCAACTTCAGGCGCTTCATGTGCTTGCTGAGCGCGATCGCGTATTCTTTTTCGCCGGTCAGCGTGTCGTCGTCGAACATGTACTCGGCGACGCGATCGCCGAAGATGCTCTTCGCTTCATCGAGATCGCGGCCGACCGCTTCGGGCGACTTGTGGAAGAACTTGTGGCCGCCGATCGTGTGCGGCCAGAGGCAGAACGTGCACTTCGCCACGCAACCGCGGCCGGTGTACCACGAGACGTATGGGTGCAGCAAATAGCCGTTGTAGTATTTGCGGATGTCGAGAAACTTATCGTACGTCGGCAGCACGCTCGGCATCGCATCCCAATCGGCGATGTCGGGGCGCTCGGCGTTTTTGTGCATCTCGCCGTTCGCGTCGCGATACGAGAGGCCCAGGATCTCTTCCCACGGCCGGCCTTCCGAGAGCTCCTTACACGTGTAATCGAAGTTATTGCGGCAGACGAAATCGATGACCGGATTCATCTCGAGCGTCTGCTCGGGCAACACCGCGACGTGCGCACCGATGAAGCCGACCTTGACGTTCGGATTCTGCTCTTTCACGCGGCGCGCGCACTCGACATCGTTGGGCAACGACGGGGTGCTGGTGTGCATGATGACCAGATCGTGTCCGACGGCGGTCTTGAGCACGTCCTCGGTCGAGAGACCATGGGGCGCCGCATCGACCAGGGTGCTCCCCGGGACGAGGGCCGCCGGCTGCGCGAGCCAGGTCGGATACCAGAACGACGTAACCTCGCGCTTAGCCTGATAGCGCGCGCCCGCTCCACCGTCGAAGCCGTCGAACGACGGGGGGCTGAGAAACAGAGTCTTCACCAGGCTGTGCCTTCGGTCCGGCAGCCGCCGATTCCCCATGCCGGAGGGTGCTGTTCCGCTCAGCGGAATCCGATTGACGGCGTTTCGGTGCTACCGTACGCTGGGGGACACGTGCCGAGCCTGCAAACGATCGACGATGCGCTGAGCGTCTTGGAATATCTGGCCGATGCCGCCGTCGCGCAGCCGCTATCGCGGATCAGCCGCGACTTGCGTATGTCCAAGCCGCGAACGCATCGCGTGCTCTCGACGCTGGCCGCGCGCGGTTATGTCACGCGCGATCCGGTCACCTCGCATTACGGCTTCGGCGCGATGTGCGGCTCGCTGATCGCGCAAGCGCGCGCCGGCGTCACGTTGCCGCAGGCCTGTGGCGCCGCACTGCGCCGGCTGTGGCAAGAGACGCGCGAGACGTGCTACCTGGCGGTCCTCGAATCGGACCGGGCGATCGTCGTCGACAAACTCGATAGCGTGCTGCCGGTCATCGCGACCTCGATCTTGGGCCGCGCGCTGCCGCTGCACGGCGTTTCGGCCGGCAAGGTGCTGCTCGCCAGCCGGCCCGATCACGAAGTGGATGCGCTCATCGCGCGCAGCATCGCTGCTTATCCCGAAGCCAAACCCTCGGATCCCGATCGCGTTTGGAACGAAGTGCGGCGCACGCGCACGCAAGGCTACGCCGATAACATCAGCGGTTTCCGCGACTCGGTCGGCGGATACGCCGCGCCGATCCGGTGGTCGGAGAACGGACGCGTTGCCGCCGCAATCGCGGTATGCATGCCCGCCGTGCGCTATCGCGCCTCCGGCGCCGAGATGCGCAAAGCGGTGATCGCGGCCGCGGCCGAAGCTTCAGCGGCGGTCGATGCCGCCGTGGATGCGGGCATCGGGAACCTCGGCAAACGCGCTCGGCAACACTCCCTCGGAGGACACGAATGATCGAAGAGCTGCGCCACTACGTGGCCACGCCGGGCAACCGCAACGCACTCGTTGCCCGCTTCAAGAACGATACGATGACGATCTTTAAAAAGCACGGCATCGCGGTCACTGCATTTTGGATCGCTCCCAACGAACCCGACACGCTCTACTACATGTGCCGCTTCGCCGATGCGGCTGCCGCCGCCGCCGCGTGGAAGACGTTCCAAGCCGATCCGGACTGGATTGCGGCCAAGGACGCGAGCGAGCGCAATGGCCCGCTCGTGGCCTCGCTCAAGGGCATTTTGCTCGAACGCGTGGACGGCTTCCCCGCGGCATGAAGCCGGTCGATTTCCGTTACGTCCGGCCGCTCACCGTTGCCGATGCAATTGCGGCATTGAGCGGCGCCGGCGGGGACGGAAAGATCATCGCCGGCGGACAGAGTCTCGGGCCGATGCTCAATATGCGGCTGGCCCGGCCGGCGCTGCTCGTCGACGTCAACGCGATCCCCGAATTCCGCAACATCGACGAAACGGACGACGGCATCCGTTTCGGCGCGACCGTTCGTCAACGCGAAGCGGAGCGCTCGCCGATCGTCGCGCGCCGAGTCCCACTCATGCGCGACGCGCTGCCGCACATCGGACACACGCAGACGCGCAACCGCGGCACGATCGTCGGCAGTATCGTGCACGCCGATCCATCGGCCGAACTGCCGCTCGTCGCCGCGTGTCTCGACGCGATCGTTGAGGTCAGCGGACCCGGCGGTTCGCGCGACGTGACGATCGCCAACTTCTACCTCGGTTACCTCGCGACCGATCTTGCGGCCGACGAAGTGGCCCTAGGAGTTCGCTTCCCCGCTCCCGCGTTGCCGGCGGATGCACGCCGCGGCACGGCCTTTCTCGAAATGGCGCGCCGTGAAGGCGATTTTGCGATCGTCGCGGCGGCAGTGCAGATCGACGTCGACCTGCGCGCGCGCCGGGTGATCGACGTGCGGCTCGGGCTGACCGGCGTCGCCGGCGCACCGTTCCGCTTCCACGCCGGCGAAGCGATGATCCGCGCCGCAACGGATCCGCCGGCGGCGTTTGCGGACGTCGCCCGCGCGGCGGCCGCGGCTATCGACCCCGCTTCGGACCTGCACGCAACCGCCGCTTATCGCCGTTCGGTCGCAGCCACGTTGCTCGAACGCGCACTGGACGCCGCGTGGCTCCGCGCACTGGTCGCTGACCTTCACGCATGAGCCGCCACGCTATTACGATCGTCGTCAACGGAAAGCGCACGGAGCGTTCGGTGCCCGCGCGCCGCAGTCTGGCCGATTTTCTGCGCGACGATTTACACTTGACGGGCACGCACCTGGGTTGCGAACACGGCATCTGCGGTGCGTGCACGGTCCACCTCGACGGCGTGCCCGTCCGTTCGTGCATCGTCTATGCCGTACAAGCCGACGGTGCGGAGGTGACGACGGTCGAGGGCCTCTCGCCCGACGGCACGACGCTCTCACCGCTGCAAGACGCCTTCGTATCGTGCCACGGGCTGCAATGCGGGTTCTGCACCCCCGGCATGCTGATGGCGGCGACCGCACTACTGCGCGAGAACCCCCACCCGACCGACGCGGAGATCCGTGACGAGCTCGGCGGCAACATCTGCCGCTGCACCGGCTATCAGCAGATCGTCGAATCGGTGCAGCTGGCCGCGCGCGATGGGGCCGCGCGATGAGCGTCGCGTCGCCGCCGGCGACCGAACCTCACGCGCACCGCTTCATCGGCAAGAAACGCCGGCCGGTCGAAGACCGCCGCTTCGTGCTCGGCCGCGGGCGCTACGCTGCCGACATCACGCTACCGCACCTCCATCACGTGGCGATCGTTCCCAGTCAGTACGCGCACGCCCGTATCACCGCGATCGACGTATCGGAAGCACTCGCGCTACCCGGCGTTCTTGGAGTCGTTACGGGCGCCGAGCTGCGGGCGCAAACGAAACCGCTCCGCCAATACCTCGACATCCCGGGCGTGGAGTGGTTTCCGCTGGCCGGCGACGTCGCACGTTATGCCGGCGAATGGGTTGTCGCAATCGTCGCAACGGAACGCGCAATTGCCGAAGACGCAGCCGACCTCGTCGTGGTGAGCTACGATCCGCTGCCGGCCGTGCTCGATCCCGAAGCCGCGATGGACCCGAACTCACCGCCCGTGCATCCGTCGCACCCGAGCAACATCATGTACCAGCGCACGTTCGTCTGGGGACCGGTCGACGCCGACTTCGCCGCGGCACCGCGCAGGTTGAAAACGCGCTACCGCTGGCACCGCAGCGCGACGGTGCCGATCGAAACGTTTGCCGTCACGGCATCGTGGGAGCCGGGCACGTCGATGCTCGACGTCTGGGCATCCATTCAGATGCCGCAGTTTCCGGAACAGATCGCCGAAGCGCTGGGCCTGCCGCTCAACGGCGTACGCGTGCACTTCGACGTCGACGTCGGCGGCAGCTACGGCGTGAAGCGCGGCATCAAACACGCCGTCTTGGTGAGTTTTCTCAGCCGGCATTTCGGCGTGCCCGTGAGCTTCGTCGAAGACCGGCTCGAGAACATGCGCGGCGGCGACATGCACGGCCCCGATCGCATCTTCGACATCGAAGCCGCCTACGACGACCGCGGCGTCGTGAAGAGCATGAAGATCCGCACGATCGATGACGAGGGTGCGTATCCCGGCCGCTCGCCGCTCCAGATGGGGAAGCCGGTCGGCGCGATCGTCGGAGCGTACGCGATCGCCAGCGTGCAATACGAAGCGATCGCGGTGACGACGAACAAAACGGGACAAGTGGCCGTGCGCGGTTTCGGACAAGCGCCGACGAACTTTGCCATCGAGTCGACGATGGACCGCGTCGCGCGCGATGTCGGCATCGACGCACTCGAAGTACGCCGGCGCAACTTCATTGCGCCCGAGCAGTTCCCATACACGATCCCCAGCGGTACGGCCTACGATAGCGGCGATTACCCGGCCGTCATGGCAAAAGCCGAAGCGCTGGCCGATTTCGCCGGCCTGCAGCGCTGGCGCGACGCTGCGCGTGCCGAAGGCCGCGTTGCCGGCATCGGCATCGCGTCGTGTATCGAACCGGGCGGCGGCAACGCGATCTTTCAAGCGCTCTTCAACGATAAAGACAAGACGACGACGTTTCCCGAGGGCGCTCAGGTCAAGATCGACCGCACCGGAACGATCAGCGCGCAAATCGGCGTTGCATCGTCCGGTCAAGGTCACGAGACGCTCGTGTCGACGCTGCTGGGTGAAATCTTCGAGGTCGAACCCGACGGCATTCGCGTCATCCACGCCGATTCGCTCGCCGGACTGCCGTCGCAAAGTCCGGTGGCGAGCCGGATGGCGATCGTGCTCGGAGATGCGACCGTCGGTGCGGCGCGCCGGCTCAAAGACAAGATGCTTCGTATTGCTGCGCACGATCTCGGCTGCGCGCCCGAGGACTGCGAGTGGAACGGCACGACCGTGCGCGTAAGGGGCGGCGACGCCGCCGAGCGCACGTGGCTCGAGATCTGCCGCATCGCGCACCTCTTCTATCACCGCTTGGCGCCCGGGATGGAGCCCGGGTTGCAAACGCAGTTCGTCATCGAAGTTCCAACCGGCGGCACGCTGCCGACCGCCGACGGACGCGTGCAGATGTATCCCTGTCACTCGTTTTCCGCGCACGTCGTTGCGCTGGAGATCGACCGCGGCACCGGTAGGGTGCACTTCCACAAGTACGCGCTCGCGCACGACTGTGGAACGGTGATCAACCCGGATATCGTGCGCGGCATGGTCATGGGCGGGATCGCGCACGGCATCGGTGCGGCGCTCTACGAGCGGTTCGTCTACGACGATTCCGGTCAGCTGATCACGCAAACGCTGGCCGACTATATGATGCCCACGACCCACGAGGTACCGCACGTCGATATGGTCGAGCACGAAACGCCATCCCCGTTTACGTCGATGGGTCAAAAGGGCGTCGGCGAAGGCGGCTACATGAGCACGCCGGCAGCCGTCGTCGGTGCCATCAACGATGCGCTTTCGCCGTTCGGCACGCGGATCGATCACGCGCCCGCCACACCGGTCGACATCTTGGAGTGTCTGCAATGAGCGATCCCGCGATCGACGTCCACGCGCATCACGTACCGGCGGATTTTCTGCGCCGGCTGCGCGAAGGCTCGACGCGCAAGAGCTTCCCACACGTGCATATCGAAGACGTGGATGGCGGCGGCGTGCGCATGCAGATCGCCGACGAACCGTGGACGCGCCCGGTGGCGCCGGGTCTATTGGCGATCGACGGACGCACCGAACGCCTCGCCGGCCGCGCGATCGTCGCACAACTCAATGGCGGCTGGCTGGATGTGTTCGGTTACTCGTTGCCGGCGCAAGAGGGTGCGGCATGGAGCACGTTCCTCAACGACACGCTGCGCGAATCGCTCGTGTCGGCATCGACGGCCGACGTAACGTACCTTCCGCTCGCAACGGTGCCGTTGCAAGATGGCGCGTTAGCCGCTGCAGAACTCGCGCGGGCCGCCGGCGACGGTCACGTCGGCGCGATGATCGGCACCTGGATCCCAACGGCCGCCGGTGGTCGCGATCTCGACGATCCCGATCTCGAACCATTTTGGGCCACGGCAGCGGCGTTGGACCTCCCCGTATTCATCCATCCGGTGTTCGCCGGCGGCGGAGACGACAAGCGCATCCACGATTGGGGACTTGCAAACGCGGTAGCGCGGCCGAATGAGACGGCGCTAGCAATGAGCCGCGTCCTCTACGGCGGCGTGCTGGAGCGGCACCCCGAATTGAAACTGATCGTCGCCCACGGGGGCGGTGCATTGCCGGCCGTCATGGGCCGATTGGCGCGCAATTACGGCTTGCTCCACGCGGCCGGTGAGACGGTCGCCGATCCCAGCGCCGGGTTTGCCAAGCTCTACTTCGACAGCGTCGTATTCTCACCGCACGCGTTGCGCGCGCTTCTCGCCGTGGCGCGTCCGGGCGGCGTGATGCTCGGTTCCGACGATCCGTTCCCGATCGGCGACCCGCAGCCGCGCGCCGTAATCGAGTCACCCGAGCTTGACCTAGCCGACGCGGAGCGGCGCAAGCTGCTGGGCGGAAACGCGTGCGCTGCATTCGAGGGTTTGCAATCCTGTTGCGGGCAACTCTTCACGGCGTGAGGCCGAACGATCTTTCGATTGCAATTATCGGCGCCGGGATGGGCGGGCTCGCGACGGCGGCGGCGCTTCGTCGCGTCGGCATCGTGGCTACGGTATACGAGCAAGCTTCGCAGTTTGCGCGGCTCGGCGCCGGGATCCAGATCAGTTGCAATGCCATGCACGTCCTTCGCGGCTTGGGTCTCGAATCACGGTTACGCGCCGATGCCTTTTGTCCGCACTCGTGGAACAATCGGGATTGGCGCACCGGCGACGTCCGATTTGATATGATCTTCGGCGAATCGGCCGAAACGAAGTTCGGCGCGCCGTATCTGCTCGCACATCGCGGTGATTTGCACGCCGCTTTGGCCAGTGTGGTCCCGAGCGAATGCATCAAGCTAAGCCACAAGCTAACCGGGCTCGATCAGACCGACCACGGCGTGAGCCTTACGTTCGCGAACGGCATTAACGTTGAGGCGGATGCGGTCATCGCAGCGGACGGCGTACATTCGCTGGTGCGAAGTACGCTGTTCGGCGAAACCGCGTCGAATTTTACCGGCAGAATCGCGTACCGGACGACGTTCCCGGCAAAGCTTTTAAACGGGTATCCGATCGACGATTGCACCAAATGGTGGGGTGAAGATCGCCACATCGTCATCTATTCCATCAAACCGGATCGAAGCGAGGTCTATTTCGTCACCAGCCAGCCCGAGCCGGGTTTCCGCATCGAATCGTGGTCCGAGAAAGGCGACGTCAAGCTGTTACGCGCGGCTTTCGAAGGCTTCCACCCGCAAGTTCAGGCCGTTCTGAACGCATGCCCGGACGTGCATAAATGGGCGTTGCTCGAACGCGAGCCGATGGAACATTGGAGCGCCGGGAATGTGACGCTGCTCGGCGATTCGTGTCATCCGATGACGCCGTACATGGCCCAGGGCGCCGCAATGGCGATGGAAGACGCTGCGGTCCTCTCGCGCTGCTTCGACGGCCTCGAGCGCGACGGCATTGCCGGTGCTTTGCGCCGGTTCGAGGCCAACCGTAAAGACCGCACCTCGCGGATTCAATTGAGCTCGCGGACGAACACGTGGATGAAAGATAAGACGGACGCCGACTGGGTCTATGCCTACAACGCGTGGACTGCTCCCTTAGCCGCGTAACCCGGCATCCGCTCCGTCGCTGAGCGCATTCGAGGGTTTGCGGCGCCGCTGCGAGCAACACATCCCGGTATGAGAGTGCTGCTCTGGTTCGCGCTCGTTGCGGGGCTGTTGGCGGCCGGTGCTCCGGCGTTCGGGGCCGCGCCCCTCGACACGCTGCGCGTTGCCTCGGCCGGCGATGATAACGCCACGCCGTTGCTTTATGCCGACAAAGCCGGGCTTTTCCGCAAGGCCGGCATCGATCTCCAGTTCTCGAAGATGAACAGCGGCGCCGCGGTTGCCGCCGCCATCGCCGGCGGCGCGCTCGATATCGGCAAGTCCAGCCTGACCGGGCTGATTGCAGCGCACCTGCGCGGCATCGATTTCACGCTGGTCGCGCCGTCCGGACTCTATGTAAAAGAGCATCCGATCGGCGCCATGGTCGTCGCCTCCGATTCGACGATTCAAACGGCCCGTGACCTGGCCGGTAAGACGATCTCCGCGTCGGCCCTCAACGATATCAACGTCGTCGCGGCCCGCGCGTGGCTCGACGGGCAAGGCATCGATCCGGCATCGGTGCACTTTGTCGAATTGCCCGAGTCAGCCGTTTCGGCGGCGCTCGCAGCGCACCGCATCGATGCCTCCACGGTGCTCAACCCGGTACTGGCAGAACTTACGAACAGCGGCAAAGCGCGCGTGATCGCTCCGGTGTTCGATGCCATCTCGAGCCGCTTTATGATCTCCGGCTGGTTTGCCAGTGCCGATTACGTGGCCAAACACCGCGATATCGTGGCCCGCTTCGCGCACGTCATGCAGCAGGCGGAAGACTACGCCAACAACCACCACGCCGAAACGCTGGATCTCGTCGCGCAGTTCACCGGCCTCGATACGGCAATGATTGCGGGGATGGTCCGGCCGACCTATCCCGCCGCAATCGATCCACGCGACATCCAACCGATCATCGACATCGAAGCCAAGTATAAGACCATCGACCATTCGTTTTTAGCTGCCGAGCTGATCAGCCCGGCAGCGCTGCGAGGACCGAAATAATGTTGACCGCCGAAGAGAACGAACTCCTCACCCGCATCGGCCCCGGCACGCGCATGGGCGCGTTGATGCGCCGCTACTGGCATCCGATCGCGGCTGCCGTCGACATGAAGGACGCGTGGACCAAACGCGTGCGCCTGCTCGGCGAGGATCTGGTGCTCTTTCGTGACCGCTCGGGCGCGTTCGGTCTGATCGCCGAACAGTGTCCGCACCGTCGCGCGTCACTCGCCTACGGCATTCCGACGATCAACGGAATACGGTGTCCGTATCACGGTTGGCAGTTCGATGCGACCGGCGCCTGCGTCGATCAGCCGAACGAACCGCCCGAGAGCAGCTTCAAGAGCAAGATCAACACGCCGGCCTACCCGGTCGAAGAACTCGGCGGTTTGCTCTTCGCGTATCTCGGCCCCGCACCGCGGCCGCTGCTGCCGCGTCTCGACGGCCTCGTCGCGCCGGGCGCGATTCGCATGATCGGCCGCGCCGTCGTGCCGTGCAATTGGCTGCAGATCATGGAGAACTCGGTCGATCCGGTGCATACGGAGTGGCTGCACGGTCATCTGCACGAATTCCAGTCCGAAGACGAAGACGAAAAGGTCGCGATCTCACGCCATCACGTGAAGATCGGTTTCGATGAGTTCGACTACGGCATCTACAAGCGCCGCCTGCTCGAAGGGCAGTCGGAAGACACCGACGACTGGAAAACCGGTCACCCGATGGTGTTTCCGACGATCCTGGCGGTCGGCAACGCCAGCGACACATTGCGCATGCACGCCTTCCAGATGCGCGTGCCGATGGATGACACGCACACCATGCATATCTGGTACAACGCCTACGTGCCGCTCAACGGAGCGCCGGTTCCGCAAAAGTTGCTCGACGAGGTCCCCGTCTACGACGTCCCGTTCGTCGACGCGCGCGGTGAGTACCTCATCGATTTGATCGACGCGCAAGACATCATGGCGTGGGTTTCGCAAGGACCGATCGCCGATCGCACGCAAGAATCGCTGGGTTCGTCGGATCGCGGCGTAACGTTGCTACGGCGCATGCTGCGACGCGAACTTGCGAAGATCGAAGACGGCCACGACCCGATCGGCGTGATTCGCGATCCGCAGCGCAATCACGTCGACTTGCACATCGAGAAGGCCAAAGCGCACTACGCCGACGGCTTCGAGCAACTCGTGCGTCGCACACGTATCCGCTACAGCCCGGTGGTTGAGGAGTTGATCGGCGTCTTCGCGACGCCCGTAACCCATGCCTGAACCGACCGCGACCCGCTGTTGCATCGCGGGCGGCGGGCCGGCCGGCGTGATGCTCGGCTTCTTGTTGGCGCGGGCCGGGATCGATGTCGTGGTTTTGGAAAAGCACGCCGACTTTTTCCGCGACTTTCGCGGCGACACGATCCATCCGTCCACACTTCAACTCATGCACGAACTCGGATTGCTGGACGCGTTTCTCGCGCGCCCGCATCAGGAAATCCGGGAGATCCGGGCACAGATCGGCGACACCATGCTGACGGTCGCCGACATGCGGCACGTGCCCACGTTCAGCAAGTTTCTCGCGCTGATGCCGCAATGGGATTTCTTGAACTTCCTGGCCGACAACGGCCGGCGCTATCCGACGTTCCGCCTGCTCGTGGACACGAACGTCACCGGGCTTATCATCGAAGGTGACGTGGTTCGCGGAGTTCGCGCCCACACGCAAGATGGGCCGGTCGATATCCGCGCCGATCTCGTTGTTGGTGCCGACGGACGCAGCTCCACCGTGCGAGCGGCGGCGGGTTTGGCGGTGACGGAGATCGGCGCGCCGATGGACGTGCTTTGGATGCGTCTCTCCCGCAAGCCCGACGATCAGCAGCAAGTCTTGGGCCGCATCGATTTCGGCAAGATGATGGTGATGCTCGACCGTGGCGACTATTGGCAATGCGCATACGTGATTCGCAAGGGCGCGTTCGACGCGATCCAGGGCGCCGGCATCGAGTCGTTCCGGGCTGAAATTGCCTCACTCGTACCATGGGTGGGCGACCGCCTCGGCGAGTTACGCGATTGGAACGATATCAAGCTTTTGACCGTCAGCGTCGACCGGTTGCGGGAATGGTACCGGCCCGGGCTCCTCTGCATCGGCGATGCCGCGCACGCGATGTCGCCGATCGGCGGCGTCGGGATCAACCTCGCCGTGCAAGATGCGGTGGCGGCAGCCAACATACTCTATCCGGCCTTCCTGCGCGGAACGCCCACGATCGCCGATTTACGCGCGATCCAAAAGCGGCGCGTCTTCCCGATGGCCGTGATCCAAAAGATACAAGTCGTCATCCAGAATGGGTTCTTGGGCCGCTTCCTCGACGTGAAGGCGAAGATGAAGCCGCCGCTCGCCGTTCGATTGTTCGCCGCGATCCCGCTGCTGCGCCGTATCCCCGGCTACGTCATCGGCGTCGGCGTGCGCCCCGAACACATCCGAACGCCCGACGTCGCATAAACTGTTCCGCTTAGCGGAATCGCGTTGACGCTGCGTGGCCGTTACCGTAGGCTGAAGAATATTCTCTCTTCGAGCGAGGGTTGTTTCATGCCGGAATCGTCAGTGGTCCGTATCGATCGCCGCTCCGCGCTCGCTGCCCTCGCCGCCACTGCCGTTACCGCCGGCTGGCCGCGCATCGCGCGCGCCGACGTCACCACGGTAAAGTTCGGTTCGGTCGGCGGCCTCAGCGATGCCGGCATCTACCTCGCCGACGAACTCGGATACTTCGCCGCGGCCGGCATCGCCGTCGACATGCAGCAGATCAATTCGGCACCGACCCTCGTACAATCGATCGCGGCTAGCCAAATCGACGTCGCCGGCATTTCGGTAACGCCCGGGCTGTTTGCGTCGGTCGCGCTGAAGATCAACCTGCGCATCGTCGGTGACAAGCAGAGTTATCGCCGCGGGTTCTCGGGTCAGCGCTTACTCGCTCGGCCGCAAATCATTCTCGGCAGCGAAGCCGCGACGATTGCGGGCTTCAAAGGCAAGACGGTCGCGCTCAGCACCAAGGCCGGCGTGACCTACTACCTGCTCGACCGCGTGCTCGCATCGCAGAAACTTACGCTCAACGACGTCAAAGTCGTCGAGCTGCCGTACGGCAGCATGTTTCCGGCGTTCACGACCGGCGCGATCGACGCTGCGATCGTCATCGAACCCGCGCTCACCGAGATCATCCAGCAAGGCGCTGCAAAACAAGTGTCGGACATGATCGAGTTCGCGCCGGGCGGCAGCATGACGAACGTGCCGCTGATCTATAGCGAAACCTTCGCGCGGAACAAAGCGCTCGCGCAAGGTTTCATGACCGCCTACGTCAAGGGCGTGCGCGTATACAACGACGCCTACGAACACGGCAAGGACAAAGACAAGGTGCTCGACATCATCGCACGGCACGCGAAGCTGGCGCCTGACATCGTGCGCCGCTCCTTTCCGTGCGGGCTCGATCCGAACCAGCGCGTCAACACCGAGGTCTTCGAAGACATCCAGCAGTTTTTCATTCGCCAGGGCATGCTTGCAGGGCCCGCGCCGATGAGCCAGGTCGTCGACGCCTCGTTCGCGCGAGCCGCCGTCGCGCAACTCGGGTCAGTCACCTGACCACGCGCCGCACGTTCGTCGCTGCGGCTGCAGCCGCGAGCATCGCGCCCGCGCTCGCGCAAGCGCAGGCGCTCGATGGGCTGAACATCGCGACGTTTCTCTCCGACAGCGGCGCGCAAGCGTCGTTCGCGCAAGATGCCGGCTACTTCAAAAAACATGGCCTGAATGCGGACATTCGCTTCATGGCGAGCGGCACGGCCGTGATCCCCGGGGTTACTTCGGGCAGTCTCGATATCGGCATCTCGAACATCGGCTCGCTCGGAGCGGCGTATTCCCACGGCCTGCCGATCGTGCTGCTCGCCCCGGGTGCGGTCTACGACCAGAAGAAACAGGCGACGGCGCTAGTCGTCGCCGATCCGGCGCTCAAGACCGCGGCCGGCCTTGCCGGCAAAGTTATCGCCGTCAACGGTCTGCACGACCTGGTCATGTTCGCCACCACGGCATGGCTGACCCAAAACGGCACCGACGCGAACGCGGTCAAGTTCGTCGAGATGCCGTTTCCTGAGATGCCGGTTGCCGTAGGGCGAGGAACGGTCGATGCGGCAGTCGTCGCGGAACCGGCCTTATCCAATGCACTCTCGCCGGCGTTCGGGCAACGGATTCTCGGCTATCCGTACGACGCCGTCAACGACCGCAAGCCGTTCCTCATCACGTGCTGGTTCACGACCCAAGACTGGCTTAAGAACCATCGCGACGTCGCGCACCGGTTCGTCGACGCACTTGCGGAAACGAGCCGTTGGGCCAACGCCAACCCGGGCCAAAGCGCCCCGCTGCTGGCAAAATACATCAAACTAACCCCGGAAGTGCTGGCGTCCATGACGCGAGCGATCTACGGGAGGGGGCTGGCGCTGAACGAGATCCAGCCCGTGCTCGACCTGGCCTACAAGGCCAAGCTGTTCGCGCCGGCGATCGCCGCTGCGGCGATCATGCCCTCCGTGTAGGGTCACGCTCGAACCCACCGAATGCGGCTGACGTGAAAAATCGTCTGCAACGATTCATCGGGGGCGCCGCCATTGCCGCGCTGGTCGCGGGGCCGCTCTCGCCCAGTCCCGTGCGCGCCGCCGAACCGTACGAAATCAACGCGATCCTCTCGCTCACCGGAACGTTCGCGTTTCTCGGGAACGCGGAGGCGACATCGTTGCGCACGCTCGAGCCGCTCATCAACAAGGAAGGCGGCATCAACGGGCAGCCGATTCACTTCAACATTGCCGACGATCAGTCGCAGCCCGCGGTCGCGGTGCAGCTCGCGAACGGCATCATCGCCAAGCACGTGCCGCTGATGCTCGGACCGACGTACGTTGCGTCGTGCCTTGCCGTCGCGCCGCTCGTTCGCGCGAACGGCCCGGTGCAGTATTGCTTCGCGCCGACCATCCACCCGCCGGCCGGCAGCTTCACGTTCTCCGGCGGTGCGTCGAGCTACGATCAAGCGATCGAGTCGCTGGTGTTCGCCAAGGCAAAGGGCTGGAAGCGCATCGCCATCGTTTCCACGACCGATGCGACCGGCCAAGACATCGAAGAGCAGTTCCGGGAAGCCGTTCGCGATCCGCGCTTCAACGGCATCAGCTTCATCGTCACCGAGCACTACAATCCCACCGACGTCAGCATCGCGGCCCAGCTCGCGAACGTCAAAGCCGCCAACCCCGATGCGATCCTCGGCATGACCGTCGGCACCGCAACCGGTACGCTGCTGCGCAGTCTGCGCGACGCCGGCCTCGATAAGGTGCCGCTGATGTCGAACCTCGGCAACATCATCAATACGGCGCTCGCGCAATACTCGAGCTTCATGCCGGCGGAGTTTTACTCGACGGCACCGCGTTTCTACGCGCACGACGTTTCCGGTAAGGGCCCGGTTCGCGACGCGCAGACCGCGTTCTACAAAGCCTTCAACGCAAACGGCATCGATCCCGACGTCGGCAACGGCTTCCCGTGGGATCCGACCGTCATCCTCATCGCCGGTCTGCGCAAGCTCGGCACGAAGACCGATGCGAAGGCGCTACTCGCTTATATGGAAGCCGTCCACGACTTCGCCGGCGTGAACGGTATCGCCGATTATCGCGGCGGCGACCAGCGCGGCCAGGGCTTGACCGCACTCGTCATCGTGAAGTGGGATCCGGCCAAGAAGCACGTTTTCACCGTCAGCGAACCGGGCGGCAAACCGCTCAAGTAAGCTGGCTGCGCGCGCGCGAGATCGTCATCGCCGCTTCACGCACGACGCGTTCGACGTCGATCGCCGTGAGGCGGCCGTGCCGTTTCAAGATTCGCCCATCGATGACCACCGTGTCGACGTCCGCCGCTTGCACCGATTGCACGAGATCGTGCGTGACGTCGTTCAACGGCTGCGAGTGGAGCTCGCCACTCCGCACTAAGATCAGGTCGGCGCGCTTACCGGGCGTCAGCGATCCGACCTGGGCGGCGAGGCCGAGGTCGCGCGCGCCGTCGATCGTTCCCATTTGCAGCGCGCGTTTGGCCGAGAGCGCGAACTCGTCTTGCTTCCGGCCGTTTTCGACGTTCTGCACGCCGCGCATGATCGCGAACATATCGGCGTTGCCGCACAGGACGGTCGTATCGACCGAGAGGCTGACCGGCACGCCGGTCGCGAGCAGTTCGCCGTACGGTCCAAAACCGAATCCGGTCCGCATTTCCGTGTAGGGGCTGACGCTCACGTGCGTGCCGGTCGCGCCGATCATCGCGACCTCGGCCGGCGACGCGTTGGTGGCGTGAACGAGTTGCACGTCGGGACCGAGCAGGCCCGCGTCGCCGAGCCGCTTGATCGCATCGTGCTTCTTCGGATACATCGATACGTGCGTCGTGATCGGTAGGCCGAGATTTCGCGCGAACTCCCACTCCTTACGGCAGATGTCGACGTTGTTCGTCTCCGGGCCCTTCGATGCAATGCCGAGCGCGGTGAGCCCGTCGCCCGGGCTGAACCAGCTGTTCTTGATGCGCATGATATCGGCGAACGGCAACGTGTCGCCGGTCTTCGTGTTGCGCGAATAGCCGTACGAATAACGCGCGCGAATGCCGGTCTCACGATGCACGGCGATTTCGGCGTCGGCATAGCCGGGTCCGAGCAAATTGTGCGACCAGTTGTGAACCGTGGTGATGCCCGAGGAGATCGCTTCGGCGAGCGAGAGCCGAACGCCGCGCGCGTTGTCCTCGGGTGAGAACAATGCGCCGAGCGCCAGTTGCGTCGGGAAGTAGCCGTGCTTCTCGTCATCGCCGGCCATGTTGCGGGCAATGGTGTTCCACATGTGCCAATGCGTTTCGATCAGACCGGGCATCGCGATGAAGCCACGCCCGTCGATCACTTCAGCATTAGGAACGTCCAGCGATGGTCCGACCGCAACGATCGACCCGTCGCGAACGTGCACGTCGCCGGACGGCAGATCCGCGAGCCCGGGGTCCATCGTGACGACGTAGGCACCGCGCACGACGAACTCCGCGCGGGCCGGCAAATGAGGAGCGGCCGGCCGGGCTTGCGCGATAGCGCGTCCCGGCCGGCCTTCGGTAACCATAACGGCCGCCAGCGCAGTCGCCGAAGCGAAGAGCCCGCGCCGTGAGAGATGCCCGTGATCGTGACGCTCCATCACGCGCTATTTGCCGCTGAGGCGTAAACCCACTTCGAACGTGCGCGGCGGAGCGTAGTGATTGCCTTGCGCGTTCAGGAACGTGACCAGATACTGGTCGTTGAGCAGGTTCTGCACCCGCAGCGTGAGGATGACGCCCGGCCCGAGCGGCAGCCCCTTCTCCGCATCGAACGTGAGATGCGGCGTGAACTTACACGGACCGCCGGTGTTCGCTGTATAGCCGGGTCCGGCGCACGTGATGCCGCCGGTGGGATTGAGCGAGCTCGAAAGACCGCTCCCATACTCGCTGTCCAGCGAGAACCAGCCGCCGCGAGCGTCGTTCGCGATGATGCCCGACGAGAGATCGATGCGCTGATCGTGATCGGCCGGCGTCCAATCATCGGATTGGCCGAAACACGGCGCCAACAGTTGCGTTTCACAGCCCTTGTTCACCGAGTACGTGTGCGTGGCCGACGCGTAGAAGCGGCTGGCCCGGCCGAAACCGATCTGATAGTATGCCGATTGCGTAGCGATGCGGCCCAGTGCGTAGTTAATGTCCTGGTGCAGGTTCGTCGCGCCGACTTGCGTGTCGTCGATCAGATCGGTCGCATCCTTTTGCATTACGCGCACGCCGAGATCGCCTCTGCCGACGCCGAAGTGGCCGCCGATCTCGTAGGCCGAATCGCGTTCCGGCTTAAGATCGAATTGCGCGACCGACGTCTGCAACGGCAAGTTCAACGTATACGCCGCAATCGGTGAGACGTTCTCGAGCGAGAACGGTGTGAAATAGCGGCCGTAAAAGACGTACACGCTGTCGCGCGCCGTCAAATTACGCGTGAGTTTGATGCGCGGACTCACCTGACCGTAGCCGACGCCGAATTGCGTCGACGACACGAGGAATGTGTCCGAGCGCAACCCGTAGTCGAGTTGGTAGGCGCCCATCTTCCACGAGTCTTGCAGATAGAACGCGGCGAGATGCCCAACGTTCGGCGCGTTGTCCGTCACCGTGAACGGCGCACCGGGCGAGAGCGGCGTGAAGATCGGCGCGAGGAAGTCGCCGGGTTGCAGCGTGATCGCGTAGTCTTTGTTGACCGTGGTCGCATCGTAGACGCCGCCGAAGCGAACGTCGTGATGGTTGCTGTGGTTGTCGTAATCGAGTACGCCGCCGATGTCGATCGCCGTCCGGTCGCCGAAGAGCGAGAAGCCGCAGGTAGCGTTCGAATAGGCAACGCCCGGGTTCGCCACGGGATTCGTGACGATGCCGTTCACGACCGGGCCGCTGGAACTCAGCGCCAGCGCACAGTCCGTGGGCGCGCCCGGGTTTTGGGCCGCACCGTAGGTGAAGTCGTTGTCCGGATCGCCGAAATCACGGATCTCGGAGCGCTTGTACGTCGGCCCGAACGCGAGCGAACCGTGGTCGCCGATCGGGTGGCGATACTGCAACGTGCCGAAGTAGTCGTTTTGCGTTTCGTTATCGTCGGTCGTCGCCGGCTCGCCGCCGTTGATGTCGTTGGGGATCTCGTAGGTTTGATACGCGTGGCTGAGCGTGAGGTTGAGGAAGTCGTTCCCCATCGGCTGCGTGTAGCGCAAGAACTGGTTAGAGTTGCTGAAATCGTTGTGCGGCGAGTTGAGATTGGGCGGATCGAGACCGCGCGTGCTTTGCTCGTTGTGCGAAGCGACGATCAGCGAACCGGTGCCGATCGTCGCATGATAGGCGATGTCGGAATCGAGGTTGGTGAACGATCCGCCTTCGAGTTGGGCGGTGAAACCGGGCGCGCCGGCGCCGTTGCGCGTATTCGCGTTAATGACAGAAGCGAACCGTTCGCCGTACTGGGCCGGGTATGCACCCTCGATCGCTTCGACGAACGCGATGTCGTTGGGGTCGAACTCGGTGCCGATGTTGCGGTTGAGTTCTTGCGGAATCGGCACGCCGTCGACGATGTAGTTCACGTCACCGTGATCGCCGTTGATGTGCACGACGCCGTTCGCGCCGCGCGCCGCGCCGGGAAGCTGCAAGAGCAACGCCGGTAAGCTGCCGTTGGCCGGCGAGCGCGTCAGCAAATCGGCGCTGAGATTGAGGTCGGTGCCCGACCCGCCCAGCGGCGGGCGCGCCGACACGGAGGTCCGGCCGATCACCTTGATGCCGGAAATTCCGACGGTAACGTTCGTGCCCGCCGACGGAACGTCGACGCGTAGCGAAGCGGTGCCGTCGGCGGAGTTCGCGTCGACGTCATACGTGCCGATCGGCACGGTGAACGTGAAGTGCCCCTGGGCGTCGGTTTGCGCGTGCAACGCAACGTTGCTACCGACCGCGGTAACAGTCGCGCCCACAACGGGCTTGCCGTTTTCGGTGACGGTACCGGAGAGAAACGCCGTCGACTGCGCGAGTGCCGCACCGAACGACGAACAGACCAGCAGAAAAATGAGGCCAAACGCCGGCGCGATGCGCGCCGCACGTCGATAGAATCCCACGAATATGTCCCTTTACGAGTGAAAGTTGTAGTTAGAGGTCAGGCTAGGGACATAGCCGGCGGGGGTCGGTTGGGAACGAAGAGCGAGAACGTCGCGGCGGCCGCACGCGGAACCTCGACGCTGCGCCGCCGCGCGAGCGCGGGGCGGGCGGGATGGCGCGGACGCAGTACGACCGCGGTAAGCGCCGTCGCAACGAGCGAGCGGCCCCAGAAAAAGATGACCAGCGCGGAGAGCAGCGCGCCGAGAACGGCTGCGGTCAGGCCGATGCCGATCGATTCCGAAGCGATCGGCACGCCTTCGAGCAATTGCGTCACGCCGAAAAAGATCAGGTTCGCGACGGTGAAAGCAACGATCGTCGAGCCCGCCCCCGCCGCGCGTAAACCCGCGCGAACGAGCGCGCAGCGCCGGATCGTCTCCGCATGCGCCGCACCCAACCCGACGGTGCGGCTAAACGACCACAGCGAAAGACCGAGCGGACCAAGCAAGTAGGCGTGCCGGAGCCAGAACTCGGAGGCGAACGCGCCCCCGCCGAGCGCGAGGCCTTCCGCGATGAGATGAACGGCAATGGCAAACGGGACGACGGCGGACGTTACGCCCGCGAGCGTGCGCACGAAAGAGAGCTGTAGCCTCATCCCGTGATTCTCGCACTCCGCATCTTACCGGTGCATTTCGCAAGGATGTGCGTTTTATCATGCCCTAAGCAGCACCGATGAGCGAGGGCGCCAACCCGGCTGCCGGCCGACCGCAACTTACGCGTCATGCCGGCCGCGAGTTAATCTGCGCCTGGATCGCCGGTCAAACCGGCAGCGGTGATACCGGCCATTGCAGCCGCTTCATCGTTGTCGGAGGTGTCGCCGGAAATACCGACGGAACCAACGACGTCGTCGCCGGAACGGATGAGCACGCCGCCCGCAACCGGGATCAGGCCTAGCGGAAACACCTGACCGAGCGCGCTGGTGAATTGCGGCAGTTCGCGACCGCGCTTGGCGATCGACCGCGAGCCCATGCCCATCATGATCGAGCCGCTGGCCTTGCCCATCGCGACCTGCGCGCGACCTAACGTCGAACCGTCTTCGGCTGCATAAGCGGCAAGTGCTCCGCGGACGTCGAGCACCGCGATGCCGAGTGGTTTGAACTTCTTTTCGCGGGCGTAGGCAAGCGCGCCGGTCACGACGGCTTGGGCTTGGGCGAGCGTAATGGTCTTCATTGTTGGGTCATCCTTACTTGAGGCCGCCGCCGGCTTTGCTGACCGAAACGAAATCGCCTTTGGCCGCATCCCACCGGTCGATGATCACGCCGTCGATGCCGATGCCGCGCTGACTGCCGTCGGTGAAATCATAGATGCCGTTAATGCCGGCCCAGCCGTTGAGGTGCTGAATGTAGTTGTTGAGTTGTTCGGCCGTCGCGTCGGTGCCGATTTTTTTGAGCCCATCGATGATCAGCAGCGCCGGATCCCAGGCCAGCGTGCTGGCGATGTTCGGTTGCACCCCGACGGCTTTGAACGCATCGAAGTAGGCAACTTCGGCCGCGTGCACGGCCTTCGGCGCCGACGGATCGAGAACGAGCGAACGGCGGCCGGGGAAGTAGAGATTGGTCGGGAGGAAGCTTGCGTATTGCGCGAGTTGCGCGTGGATCATGTTGCCGTTGCCGCACGATATGGGGAGATCGACGCCCGCGTCATGCAGCCCACGCAAGAGCGTGCCGGTTGCGGTGCCGGCCGACCAGCCGATCATTGCCTGCGCGCCCGACGCTTTGATCCGCTCGGCTTGCGCGGTGATGTTCAGGTCGCTCCCGGCCCAGTGTTCGTGCGTGACCGCCTTGATCGAGGCGTTTTCCGGCAGCGCCAACGCTTCATCGAAGTATGTTTCGAACTGCTGGCCGCTGGCATCGGTCGTCGTCATCAGCGCGATGCGCGTCCAACCCTTGTCGCGGTAAAAGTGCAGCAGCGCGCGCGCATCGTTGCGCGTCGACACGGTCGACGAATACTGATAGCTCCCCGCGGCGGGCGAGATCGACGGTGAAAAGCAGTAGTCGATCGGACCGGTCTTCGCGAGCGCCGGACCATCGGCCAAGCACGTCGCGGTGAACGATGGCCCCAAGATGACCGGGATCTTCTTGGCGATTAGCCCATTGGTCAGCTGCAGGGAGACCTGCGGATTCGACTGATCGTCAACCCACACGAACTTGATCGGCCGGCCCTTTATGCCGCCGGCTTTGTTCGTAACGTCCTCGAGGATCTGCAGCGCCTTCAGTTCGGCGCCGCCGATAAACGCGGCCGCGCCGGTGAGGGCGAGGATCGCGTTGATCTCGTACGGCGCCGGTTGCGCGAGTGCCGGTGCAGGCACGGCCGCCGGCAGCACCAAGGTCAGGGCCAGCAGAAAAAGCAGAATCCGTGCACGCATAAGAGAACCTCCACGAGAACAGGTTCCGCGACGGTTCGCATTTCTCGGAGGATATCTTGCAGTTCGGCCTTTTCGACCACATCGACCGCTCCGAAGACCGGTCACTCGCCCAGCAATATGACGAACGGCTGCAGCTCGTTGCAGCCGCCGACGCTGCCGGCTTCTATGCCTACCACCTGGCCGAACATCATGCGACGCCGCTGAACACGACGCCCATCCCAGGCGTGTTTCTGGGCGCGGTCGCGCGCCTCACCAAGCACATCCGCATGGGGCCGATGGTCTACTTAGTGCCCCTCTATTCGCCGTTACGACTGATCGAGGAAATCTCGATCCTCGATCATCTCAGTCATGGCCGGATGGAAGTCGGCGTCGGCCGCGGCGTGTCCCCGTTCGAGCTCAACTTCCATAACATCGATCCCGAGAAGTCGCGCGACATCTTCATCGATGGCTACGAGTGCGTGATCGAAGGCCTCACGCACGACCGGCTCACGCACCACGGTCCATACTTCAACTACGACGACGTGCCGATAATGCTGCGCCCGCTGCAGCAGCCGCATCCGGCAATGTGGTACGGCTCGTCGAACACGGTCGGCTCGACCTGGGCGGGCGAGCACGGCTTGCATTTCGCGACCAACGGCACGGGCGAGCGCGCGAAGAGCAACATCGATGCCTACCTGGCCGCGCTCGCGCAACGTAAGACCGGCGTCGAAATGCCCAAGCCGGAATTCCCAGGCGGCGCGGCGATCGGTATCTCGCGCCAAGTCGTCGTCGCCGACACGCTAGCGGATGCGCGCCGCATCGGCGAACCCGCGCACGTTCACATTCATACCAACCAAACCTACCTGCGGCGTGAGTCCGCGCGCCGCTCGAGCATGAAAGGCGACCCGGCTTACGGCAACACGCCGACGTCCGCCGACTTCGATAAGGCGATTGCCGAAGGTTCGACGATCGTCGGCACGCCCGACATCGTGCGCGCCGAGATCGAACGGCAGATCGAAACGCTCGGGATCAACTATCTCATTTGCTACTTCATGTTCGGGAACATGACGCTAGCCGACGCGCTGCATTCGCTCGACCTGTTCGCAACCGAAGTCAAACCCAAATTTACAGCAAACGCCGGCGCGGCGCTACGTAGATAAGTTCCTGCGCCGGGAACGTCGGGAACTTCGCGTACTTCGCCGTGAGGTCGATGCCCGGCTGAAGCTGCGCCGGATCGAGCGCTTTGGCGAAGTACGTGCGCGGCGACGCGGCGACCACCACCGGATCAACCTTCAGGTACTTGGCTAAGATTGCCGGACATTGCGCGGGGTTTTTCTGCGCCCATTCGACCGCTTCACGCATCGATTGAGCGAACAGCGCGACGGCACGCTGATGCGATTTGGCCCACTCGTTCGTCGTGAACCAGCCGGCAACGAGAAACGAATTTGCGATCGCGTCGAACTCGACGGCCACGGTGTGCGCAACTTTCTTGGCCGGACCGACGAACGGTTCGGCCACGAAGGCCGCGTCGATGCGTCCGGTCGAGAGCGCGGCGGGCATTTCGGAAAACGGAAGCTCGACAAATTTCAGCGTGGTCGCGTCGCCGCCACCTGCATCGACCCAGGCGCGCACGCCGTATTCGCCGAGCGTGTTGAGACCGGGACTGCCGATGGTCTTGCCGTTGAGATCGACGCCTTTGCGAATGTCCTTGCTCGCGCTCATCAACATCCCGCCCGGCGGCTGCGACACATCGAACGCGTTCGCCGCCGCCACGATCGTGAACGGGAGCTTCTTTGAGTGCGCCGATGCGAGCGTCATAATGGTCGCATAGCCGATATCGATTGCACCCGATGCTACGGCGGCGGCAATAGCCGCTCCGAACGGATTGGGCTGAAGCTGGACATTGAGTCCGGCTTTGCTCCACAAACCCAATTCCTGGGCGTAGAACAGCTGCGCGCTCGCCTCGAACGGGATGTACGCGATGCGAATCGTCATGTCGCTCTGCGCCGCGGCCGGCGCGCGCAACAGCGGAAGTGCGGCGGCGGCCCCCAACAGCGAGAGGGCGCCACGGCGGTCAACCGAGCGGCAGGAAAGGATTTTCATGCCCCACCATTCCATGAAAATGGCCCGCGCCATGCTGCCGGACATTAGGAGTCGCGAATGTTGAGCAAGGACGACAACGAGCTGATCACGCGGGTCGGACCCGACACTCGTGGCGGCGCGTTGCTGCGGCGCTACTGGTACCCCGTGCTCAAGGCGGACGCGCTCGAGCCCGAGGGCGCGCCGAAGAAGGTCCGCTTGCTCGGCGAAAATTTCGTCGCGTTCCGCAACGCCGACGGTCGCGTCGGTATGCTGGAAGAGCTCTGTCCGCATCGCCGCGCCTCACTCATCTTGGCCCGCAACGAAGAGTGCGGCTTGCGCTGCGTCTTTCACGGCTGGAAACTCGATCTCGACGGACGCGTCGTCGATGCGCCATCAGAACCCGCGGATCGCGTTTCGTTCGTCAACAAGGTTCGCACGCGCCGCATTGCCGTGCGCGAATGCAGCAAACTCATCTGGGCCTACATCGGATCCGGCGACGCGCCGCAGTTTCCGGACTTCGAGTTCACCGCACTGCCGCTCGATCACATCCAGATCGCCGAAGTTCCCGGACGCTGCAACTGGGTGCAACTGGCCGAAGGGCAACTCGATTCCGCGCACATCTCCCACCTTCACGCATCGCAAACGGTGAATTCCCTCGCGCGGCTTTCGCAGGCCGACCGCGCGCCGCGCTTCGACGTCGAGACGACCTCGTGGGGGATGCACGCGGCCGCCACGCGTTCCATCGGCGCGGGTGAATGCTATACGCGGGTAACCGAATTCGTCATGCCGAGCTGGGAATTCATCCCACGCGCCACCGCGCCCGGGACGCCGGAATACGACGATATGCCGCGTTTCGTCGTGCATCAAACTCCGGTCGACGACACGAACACGATCGTCTGGTACATCAACTGGCATCCCGGCCGCCCGATCTCGTATAAAGAGGCGCGCTGGACGGTCTGGAACGATGAGTACCTCAGCGTGATCGACGAACCGTTGATGGGCCAAGACCGCGCGAAGATGAAAGCGGGTCACATGACCGGCATCAACAACCTACTGACGGAAGATATGATCGTCGCCGAAACGATGGGACCGATCGCCGATCGCACCGGCGAGTATCTCGGCTCGAGCGACGCGGCCGTCGCGCGCTTTCGACGCATCTTCATCGAGGCAATTCGCGATCAGGAAAACGGCAACGTGCCGCGCGCGTGTTCGGGGAACGAGCCGTTCCGGCGGATCGTCGGCCAAGGCGTGCTGCATCCGGCAACCGTCGAGTGGCGCGACTGCGTCAACGATCTGGTAACGTAGAGCCGGCCGAGTGAAGGCGGATACGCCGCGCGTCCGCGGCGGATATACGGTCGAAGCACTCGCGAAAGGTCTGCGTATCCTTGCGCTGTTCTCGGAACGCCGTTCGTCGATGCGCCTAACGGAAATCGTGGCGCTTACGGGACTGCCGATGCCGACTGCTTTTCGGCTCGTCGCGACCCTCGAAGGCGAAGGCTACTTGGAACGGTTGCCGGATGGCGCGGTGCGGCCGGGCGCCTCCGTACTCACGCTGGGCTTCGCCGCGTTGCGCGGGCTCGATCTCGTGCAGACGTCGTCGGTGATCCTCGGCGAGCTGTTCGAAGCCACGAAGCAGACGGTAAACCTCGGCATCCTCTCGCTCGATCGCGTCGTCTACATCGCTCGGCTGCAAAGCGACACGGTGCTGGTCACCGCGAACGTGACCGTCGGATCGACGTTGCCGGCGATCGTCACGTCGATGGGCAAAGTGCTGCTCGCGTTCATGCCCGAGGCGGAACTTGCGGAGCGCATCACGAGCGCATCGTTCGGCGGCGCTTGGGGCCCGAACGCGTTACGAACGATGCCCGCGCTCGCGAAAGAACTCGCGGCGGTGCGCTCGGCCGGCTTCGCCGTGCAAGATGAAGAACTCGCGTCGGGGCTGCGCTCGATCGCGGCACCGATACGGCAGAATGACGGCCGCGTCGTCGCGGCAGTGAACGTTGCGGTACCCGCCCGGGAGTTTACGGTGAACGATCTGCGCAAGCGCGTGCGCGACCCGCTACTGGCTGCATGCGCGCAGATCTCGCGGCGTTTGGGAGCGCCGGCGTGAAAGCACACGGCCGCCTGCCCTGGTATGCGCCGGAAGAACTCGATGCGAGCGCGCGCGAACTCTACGACCGTATCACCGGCGGTCCGCGCGCCAGCGGCCCGCAAGCATTTTCGCTGACCGATGACGACGGCCGCTTGAACGGACCGTTCAATGCGATGCTCGTCAGCCCCGATGTCGGCGCGGCGCTACAAGAACTCGGCGCCGCAATTCGCTATAAGAGCGCTCTTACCGCGCGCGCTCGCGAGATCGCGATTCTCGAACTTTCCAGCCTGCGCCGGTCGGCGTTCGAATGGTACGCCCACGAGCGCGTCGGCAAGCAAGCCGGCTTAACCGATGCGGAGATCGCCGCGCTACTCGCCGGCGATGCCGCACCGACATTCGATGCAAGCGAAGCACTCGTGCGCGAACTCGTGCGTACGCTCGTGCGCGAACGCGACCTCGACGACGTCACGTTTGCCCGCGCCGCGAAGACCCTCGGCGACCGCGTGCTCATGGACGTGGTCGCGCTGGTCGGCTACTACGATCTGCTCGCACTTAACTTGCGC